>Ga0209270_1000096_pt1 | contig 220650 bp, 143 predicted proteins | sample MTBAKSrepl1MetaG_FD_187456 | JGI IMG/M metagenome (GOLD analysis project Ga0209270, IMG submission 187456) | Enrichment culture microbial communities from Arthur Kill intertidal strait, New Jersey, USA, that are MTBE-degrading - MTBE-AKS1... | ecosystem: Environmental > Aquatic > Marine >...
ATGGTCATAACTGTTATAGATTGTGGTTAAACCTATTAAGTTACTGATTATCAGGGACTTAACCAAATTATTTACCATTTATTTTATTGAAAATCAAACATTTATGTTAAAGTTTAACGAACTATTATAATACAATACTTCGTTATATTTTCATAACACACTGATAATTAATATCTTAATGATAAATTTGTATATTACGTATGTTATTAGTAATCAATACTTTGCGTCTTTGCGTCTTTGCGTTCTTTTTAATTTAACGAACTGTTATAATAATTAAAACGTAGAAATTCTAAATTTGTTTAATTAAGTCACTAAAATTAAAACATTTTACCCCATTCAAATTTTTTCCTTTTCTTCCAGTCTCCTTTATGATAATTGTAACTTATGATTAGAGGAAGAACGGTTGTTGCTTCGGCATATACCATTTGTTCGAACATGGTGTCCACTTTACCCCAGGATGAAGCTTCCTTGAGTGTTGAACTGGAGCATGCGCCATCCCTGACATCAGCTACAGTGATCTGTACTGCATATTTGTGCATGGGAGCTTCAACACCAAGTACTTCAGAGCATACCACGGTATCCTGAGCAAAATTTTTTGGTACTCCTCCTCCTATCATGAACAAGCCGGTATTTAAAGCTTTCATTTTAATCATGGTGAGTTCCAGAAAATCCTTGACCGAGTCAATGGAAACATGTTTATCAGGTTTCATCCACTGATGTTTTACAAGCCCGAATCCTGCCGAGCTGTCGCTGAAAGCCGGGCAGAAAACAGGAACATTGTTCTCATAGGCAAGTTGTATGAGTGAGTCCTTTTTCTTTGCATTTTTTACCAGGTATTTGCCCATTTCCTTAATGAACTCGCGACTGGAGTATGGCCGGGGATCGAGGGAGTCAGCAATTTCTTTTATAGTATTATCACATACCTGAAGTTCCTCTTCATCAATATAAGTATCATAAATTCTGTCGATATAGACATTTCTTAATTTCTTATCATCAACAAACTGGCTTCCTTTATAATGTTTAAAACCCAGTGCTTCAAAAAAATCCATGTCCACAATGGATGCTCCTGTAGCGACGACAGCATCAATCATATTATATTTTATCATATCAGCGTAAACCTTCATACATCCTCCTGCACTGGTACTTCCGGCAAGGGTCAGGATTATGGAACAGTCCTTGTCATTTATCATCCTGTCCAGAATATCAGCAGCATTTGCCGTTTCCCTCGAGGAAAATGACATCTCCCTCATGGAATCAATAACCTGACGTGCATCGAATGATGTAATATCTATGTGTCTGATGACATCCTGCAGTAATTCTTTTTTTTTCATTTATTATTTTTTTAAAGGGGATATACCTTATACCAATAGTTCGTTAAATTAAAAAAAACGCAAAGGCGCAAAGTGTTGATTATCAATAAAAAGCACAATAACCCAATAACCTAACAGCCTAACAGCCTAACAGCCTAACAGCCTAACAGCCTAACAGCCTAACAGCCTAACAGCCTAACAGCCTAACAGCCCAATAACCTAATCTTCTTTACTCCCCTGAACTCATATTCATTCTCATTTTCATGTGCATTGGCACCTCTACTTTTCCCGGATCATCGGGTGATTCATTAATTATTAAAATACCTGCAATATCTTGCGTGACAGTACTTTTCAGCGGCCAGCCATTTCTTCTGTCAATTAATATTTCCGATATTTGTTTCCCGACAAGTGAAAAATCTTTTGTTGTCAGGTTTTGGTCATCGGCCATTTGAACAATTATTCCATCAACCCTGATAAGAAAAGTTTTTGGTGTAATTTCAACAAGAGTACCTTTCCCGTTAAAAAGAAGTTTATATCCTGATTGATCCACAGAATAACTTATATTCCAGGAATCACTCTTTTTTACAGGTTCTGAAGGATAAAAACCAAAGAAGTGAGTAAAATTCTGCCTGATAAGTTCTTCACCCATGCTGTTCCTCAGTTCCTGAGTCAGCATATTTCTGACAGTAGTATCTATTTCCAGGTCGCCGGTTATTTCCCTGAAGTACTTTTCAAATCCGTTTACTTCAGTTATCTCCCCTGATTCTGATAAAAAGATACTGAAAGATCTGTTCATTAATTTTTTCATCATATTGCTGAGGAGGTCTGTGGACTCATGCCTGTCTGTATCTATTATAACTTTGTCAAATGTATAGTTAATATTCAGGTACATTCTCCTGTACTCACTTATCAACTCGTACCCTTTATTTTCGTTGTTTGTTACAACCTGGTGGTTAAAACTCATCTCTGTATTCATATCAATGTTTTGTTCAATCCCCATAACAGTTTGTTCCATACTTGTTTCGACCATAATATTTGTTCTGAACCTGTCATTGTTTTTCAGGTTGAGTCCGATAGTATAGGATTGAGGGAAGCCTGTTAATACCGGCATTATCAAAAGGCCAGTTAATATAAGGTATTTATGCATTAAGATACTTTTAGGCAGGTTGCACGTAATTAAATTTTATTTAAAAACATGAAAGAAAAGTGTTATAATAATCCTCTTTTCCTGAGTAAGGCGGATATATCAGGTTCTTTTCCCCTGAATTTAACATAAAGAACCATAGGGTCTTCTGTTCCTCCTTTTTCCAGGATATTTTTCCTGAAAGCTATAGCTGTTTCCCGGTCGAAAAGACTCTTTTCCTTAAATGCCTGAAAGGCATCAGAATCGAGTACTTCTGCCCAGATGTAGCTGTAATATCCGGCTGAATAACCACCGGAGAAAATATGATTGAAATAGGTACTTTTATATCTGACAACTATTTCAGGGATCATTCCCATTTTTTTCATGGATTGTTGCTCAAACGCCGGCACAGAAATCTGAGCAGGATAAGTCAGCGTGTGATAATCCATATCAAGATAACTTGCTGCCATGTATTCAATAGTAATAAATCCCTGGTTGAAATATTGACTTTTATCGAGTTTATTCAGGATTTCATCTGGTATTACTTCACCTGTAAGGTAATGTCTTGCATAGGTTTTCATTACTTCCGGATCAGATGCCCAGTTTTCCATTATCTGTGAAGGCAGTTCTACAAAATCTCTTGGTACGGATGTCCCTGAGAGGCTTTCATATCTACATTGGGAAAGCAGTCCGTGTAATGCATGACCAAATTCATGAAATAATGTTTCTGCTTCTTCATTTGTAATGAGGGCAGGCTTATCTGAAACGGGAAGTGAGAAGTTAAAATTTGTAGTTACAACAGGACGGATATTTTTACCATCCTTCATTTTTTGTCCCCTGTATTCACTCATCCATGCACCTGATTTCTTACTTTCTCTGGGGAAAAAATCCATATATAAAATCCCAATATGGGATCCATCTGCATCTTTTACTTCAAAAACCTGGACATCAGGATGATACTTCGGAATATCATTTCTTTGTTCAAACTGAAGTCCAAAGAGTTTATTTGCAACATCAAATGCTCCATCCCTTACATTTTCCAGAACGAAGTATTCACGTAAGGTTTCTTCATCAATCTCATATTTTGCTTTTCTCACTTTTTCAGTATAGTACCACCAGTCCCATGGTTCAAGAGTAAAATTTTCACCGGATGCATATATCATTTCCTGCAATTGCTTTGCTTCGGCTTTAGCTACCCTGAGAGCAGGTTTCCATATCTGGTCAAGGAAACTGATCACTTTATCAGGGGTTTTAGCCATATTTCTTTCAAGAATAAAATCTGCATGAGTTTTATATCCAAGCATATCAGCTCTTTCAGCCCTTAGAGCAATGATCTTTTCAATAATTTTATTATTATCAAACTCATTGTTGTTATTTCCCAGGTTAATATATGCCTTGAAAAGGTTTTCTCTCATTATGCGGTTATCAGCATAGGTAATGAAAGGAATAAGACTGGGTTTATGAACTGTAAAGATCCATTTTCCAGGCATACCTGCAGTTTCAGCAGTTTTTGCTGCAGTTTCCTTAAGTGCAACAGGTAAACCGGATAAGTCAGCTTCGCTCTCAACAATTAATTTGAAATTATTGGTCTCATTCAGGATATTCTGGCTGAATGTGAGGGACAAAACAGATAATTCCTCATTGATTTCTCTGAACCTGGCTTTTTTTTCTTCCGGGAGATTAGCCCCGCCTCTTACAAATTTCAAATAGGTTTCTTCAAGAAGTTTGCTGTCCTCGGTATCAAGAGTTAAATCATCTTTCCTGTCGTAAATACTTTTAATTCTGCCGAAAAGAGCTTCATTAAGCTTTATTGCATCCTGGTGTTTGGTAACTTCAGGTACAAGTTTTATGGCAATATCCTGGAGTTCATCATTCGTATGAGAATTCTTCAGATTATTGAAAACAGCCATGATATTATCAAGGAGAGCACCGCTTCTTTCATAAGCAACTATAGTATTCATAAAATCAGGTTCATCCTGATTTGAAACAATTGCTTCAATTTCATCATTATGTTTAATCATAGCAGCTTCTGCTGCCGGGATGAAATGTTCATTATTAATAAGGTCGAACGGAGGAACCTCGAATGGCGTTTTAAATTCATTTAATAAAGGATTTTTAAGATCAGGTTTCATTTTTTGCTGGCAGGAGTTTAAGGTTAGTGCAACCATACAGAGTAATATTATTTTTTTCATCATTTTATGATTTAAATTATGTGGTTCAAATTATGTGTTTATTAAGGGGTCGTCTCATAAGTGTTTTTTACCACGAAGGACACTGCTCCTACGCTGAAGCTTCGGCGCAAGCGTAAAGTACACACAAAGGACGCGAAGTTAATATTAATGATTAATAATATTTTGTGCGCTTTGTGTTTTCCTTTCCGCGAGCGCCAACCGCATGTCGCCATAGCTTTAGCGGTGGCACAAGCTACTCTGCGCCGCGTCTTCGGAAAGCCTTCGGCGGCCGAAGGGAGGCGCTGTGTGCTTTGTGCCTTGCCTGCCGGCAGGGTTAAACATATTTTGACACAAGACACGGCATGCCGTGTCTCTACTCAAATACTCAAATACTCAAATACTCAATCCCCCGATCCCTTTGATCCCTCGATCCCTTTGATCCCCCGATCCCTTTGATCCCCCGATCCCTTTGATCCCCCGATCCCTTTGATCCCCCGATCCCTTTGATCCCCCGATCCCCCCGATCCCTCGATCCCCTCGATCCCTCGATCCCTTTGATCCCTTTGATCCCTCGATCCCTTTGATCCCCTTATTCCCCTTCATCAAAACTCTTATTATATTGTGTTATTGCTTTCAGGCTCATCCCCATACTCGAAAATCCCCCGTCGTGATAGAGATTTTGCATAGTTACTTTTCTTGTAAGATCAGAAAATAAAGTTATGCAGTAACCTGCACAGTCATCAGCATCAGCGTTTCCCAGGGGAGACATTCTTTCCGTGAAATCAATCAGCGTATTGATCCCGGAAACTCCGCTACCGGCGGTTGTCATGGTAGGTGACTGGGAAATTGTATTTATACGGATTTTCTTTTCACGGCCATAAATATAACCAAAACTTCTGGCAATTGACTCGAGCAGTGCTTTGGCGTCAGCCATGTCATTATAACCATAAAGTGTTCTTTGTGCTGCCACATAGCTTAATGCAACAACCGACCCCCAATCATTAATAGCATCCAGTCTGCGGGCAGTCTGAAGCATTTTATGAAAAGATAAAGCAGATATATCAAGGGTTTTCAGGAAAAAATCATAGTTAATATCATCATAGGGAATGCCTTTCCTGACATTGGGAGACATTCCGATGGAATGCAGTATAAAATCCACTTTCCCATTGAAAAATTCCATTGATTTTATAAAAACCTGTTCAATATCCTTCACATTGGTTGCATCGGCAGGGATGATCAGGGAGCCTGTTTTTTCTGCAAGTTCATGTAAAGTTCCCAGCCGCAAGGCAACAGGAGTATTGGAAAGCGTGAAAACTGCACCCTCCTGGTAAGCTCTTTCTGCTACTTTCCATGCAATTGACAGGTTGTTCAGGGCTCCGAAGATAATGCCTTTCTTCCCTTTTAAAAGATTATATAACATGGTTTCCCATAATTTTATATCAGAGTGCAAAATTAATGTTTATTTTGGAAAAAATAGAAGAGACGCACGAGGCTGTCTCATAAATGTTGTTTTACCACAAAGGACTCAAAGTATGCACGAAGGACACAAAGTATATATTCATGATATACAATACTTTGCGTACTTTGCGTTGTCCTTTGTGTGCTTTGTGGTTAAACATATTTTGACTTATGAGACAGCCCCGTGCGTCTGTACATTCTATATTCAAGGCTTAGGGGTTAGTTACAGGAGAAATTCAGGATAATGATCAGTAAACCGCCGGTGTGATGACAATCTTACGGAACTCAACGGGGCCATGATCGCCTTGCAGCATGATTGGTCCCGGTTCTCCCTCGTTGCTGTTCAGTGAACCGCCTGTTATGCCTGGTATAGGACGGTTGGAGATCACTTCAATACCGTTATGTACTATGGTAACATGCCGGCCGACAAGTGTGATCTCAAAAGTCTGCCATTCACCTGCTCTTTTAGCTGCATTGACAGCAGGTTCTATGAATCCGTAAATACCGCCAATCATAAGGTTGTTGACATCCATTCCGTAACCGTCTTCAATCTGAACTTCATAACGACCGCGAAGATAAACTCCGCTGTTACTGTTTTCCGGGTATCTGAATTCAATGCTGAGTTTAAAATCATCAAATTTCTCTTTGGTAACCAGGTTGCCACCTTTACTTTCATTTACCATGACACCGTCAATCATACTGAATTTATTATTTGCCGGAATTATCCAACGTGACATATTGTTATCGAGCAGGTTTTTGGGATTTCCCCAAACAGGTGGTTTTTCTCTTGTGAGATCCGGCGCCCGGACACCGGTCCATTGAAGCTTTTTGCCATCAAGGACTTTGTATCCTGTGAGCTTATCATCCTTGAGTGTAAACTCGAAATAGATATCATCAACATCCATCCATTGCGGGGGAATGGTAAAGTGATATTTCTGATCCTCAGTGGAATAGAGAATCTCTGATATAGGGCGGGCGCTTCCTTCGTATCCCACGTAATAACCGGTCAGAGTAGATAACCCGGATTTTTTCACTTCAAGCCATCCGGGAAACTCCTCCTCATGCATCAGTCCATGCCGGAAAAGTTCAGGATTCTCTTTTCCTTTGTCTTTGATATATATGGTAAGATCCCATCTGCCAATTACTTCCTGACCGGTTGGGGAGGATTGTGCCGGCAGGGAAACATGAATGCTCAATGATAAAGCAGCAATTAAGAGGGTGTTTTTAAATGGTTTCATTATGATCAGGTTTATTAATAATCAATATATTGCGCCTTTGCGCCCTTGCGTTTTATTTTAATTTAACGAACTGTAAGCGTAATGTACAGGTAAAAAATTATCAAAGCGAATTTACACAAAAAGGATCAATACCAGGTATAATTGAGTAATAATAATCCTCATGAAGTTTTGTTTTGTGTTCACTTTTGTGTTTTGTATTCCCTATTCAACGCCCATCTTTCGCTTCAGCTTCAGATGACTGGTGGCAGAGCCAGGTTTTACAAATGGGTAATTATTACCAGAAGTCAGATCACCTTCACTAAAGTTATGGTGACTAAGACCTGTCCGGCGTTTTTCAACCGGATTACAACAAGGGATTATTTCATTTTTGTGATTTTTTTCCGGGAAAGATCAGTAGTGGGGGATATTATTTGTAATTTTATTTAAAAAATAACTTTCCAACCAAAACATATAAGATGAAAACAATTAAAATTCTTCACTGGGCACCAAGGATCATCTGTATCCTGGCGATTGTATTTATTAGCTTATTTGCATTGGATTCCTTTGGTCCTGATTTGACCATCTGGCAGCAAATAGTAGCATTTCTGATTCATCTCATTCCATCCTTTGTTTTGACAGCCTTGCTGATCGTGGCCTGGAAATGGGAATTTACCGGCGGTATAATCTTTACCTTAATTGGTCTTGGATTTAGCCCGCTTATTTTTTTGCATAATTATAAAATGAACCATTCTGTATGGATGAGTATCAGCATAGTTGTGATTATTAATATTCCATTTGTTATTGCTGGTATTCTATTCATTTTAAGCTATTTCAAAAAGAGAAACTAAAATCCGGAATGAAAATAAAAACATTTTAAATCATTGAAAATTAAGGAGGAATAAATAATGAAGAAAATATGTGCAATTTTAGTATCCGTTCTATTAACGACTAGTGTGGGTGCTCAATCATCTGAAAAAATGAGCTATCAGGCAGTAATTCGTAACACTAGCGATGCTCTGGTATCAAGTACCCAGGTTGGAATGCAGATAAGCATTTTGCAAGGCTCTGCAAGTGGAACAGCGGTTTATGTGGAAACACAAAGCCCCACAACCAATGCAAATGGTTTGGTAAGTATTGAAATAGGTGATGGAGCAGTGGTAACCGGGGATATTGCTTCTATTGACTGGGCAAACGGACCGTACTTCATAAAAATCGAAACCGACCCTTCAGGCGGAACAAGTTATACTATTACTGGTACAAGCCAATTGTTGAGTGTGCCGTATGCCCTTCATGCCAAAACTGCAAAAACTATTACCGGGACAATAACTGAAACAGACCCAAATGTACCTGTCGGCACCCAAACCGGTCAGATGCAATATTGGAATGGAACAGCATGGGTAACCGTTGCCGCCGGAAATGACGGACAGGTTTTGACATTCAGAAACGGAGAACCTGTTTGGTCAAGTATTGTTAAAGCATTTTTATTGGATACTATTGATGTATATAATCCCACCACCGGCAAAATTTGGATGGATCGCAACCTTGGTGCATCGCGGGTAGCCATCTCAAGTACCGATGCCGCTGCTTATGGAGACCTGTACCAGTGGGGCAGGGCTGCCGACGGACACGAAAGCAGGACATCTGGCACCACATCTGTACCAGATAGCAGCGACACACCGGAGCATGATAACTTCATAACTACTGAAAGTAGCCCTTTCGATTGGCGAGACCCGCAAAACGATAAACTGTGGCAGGGCGTAAGTGGCATCAACAACCCATGTCCAAACGGTTACCGCCTGCCTACTGCAGCAGAGTGGGAAGCAGAACGCCAAAGCTGGAGCAGCAACAATGCAGCAGGTGCTTTTGCCTCACCACTTAAATTGCCCGTTGCAGGCTATCGCAACGGCTTCGATGGTTCGCTCGACGTAGATGGTTATGGCATCTATTGGTCAAGTACAGTGGATGGAACCTACTCACGGAACATTTACATCTACAGCGGCAGTTCCAGCGTGCTCAGTGACGGCCGGGCATTCGGCTACTCAGTTCGTTGCATTAAGGATTTGACATATTGATTAATTTAATCGTTTGACACTTTATCCTGCCATTGCTTGAGTAACTGAGAAGGCAAATCAATGATAGAATTGAACCAATCCGTATCGAAAGAGAAAATGATAAGGGAGATTTCCTGAAAGAAATTAAAAAAACCGAATTGAAATAGTATAGAAGCAACCTATACTCGTTAAATAAAGATTCACTAAGCATTAGTCCCACATAAAACCTTGTTGACCTAAATCCCACCCCATACCACTGAATCAAAAAACTTTATCCATAATCCTGAATCTTGAATCTTGAATTTTGAATCTGGAATCTTGAATTTGGAATCTTGAATTTTTTATTTTTGCAATTCAAAAATTGTTAATTACATTTCCCTACTTTTTATTAACAGAAAATTACTGATATGACCGGAAAAATTCTCCTCATCCTTTTTTATAGCCTGTTCCCGGTACTGGTTATCTACCTGGGGAAAAGATACGGTATAATTCGAAAAATCGGTTCTATTGTAATATGTTATTCTGCAGGACTGATCCTGGGAAATATAAATATATTGCCTGATGATGCAGGTAAAATCCAGGATATATTTACAACTGTCACCATTCCATTGGCACTTCCCCTGATTTTGTTTTCTGAAAATATTGCCAGATGGGTCAAAATGGCAAGGATAACTTTCTTATCCCTGGTTTTAGGCCTTGTGTCAATGCTGATTATGATAGTTGCCGGTTATCAGATTTTTAAGGATCAGCTGACTGAAGGGTGGAAAATTGCTGGTATGCTTACGGGAGTATATTCAGGAGGGACGCCTAACCTGGCAGCCATAAGCACCATGCTTAAAGTTGACAATGAAACCTATATTCTCACCCATACCAGCGATCTTATTATTGGCGCTTTTGTACTACTTTGTCTCCTTACTTTTGCCCAGCGTTTTTTCCTTCTTTTCCTGAAACCTTATAAATGTAATGAGAATGAGGATCAGAAAAATCATACTTCTGAAGAGGTTGAGGAATTTGAATCATATGAAGGGATTTTTAAGTGGAAAATACTGAAACCTCTGTTGACAGCTTTCGGATTGTCAGTTTTGATATTTGCCGCCGGAGGTGGACTATCAATGCTGTTCCCGGAAAATTTCCAGACAGTTGTTGCCATCCTTACCATAACCACTCTTGGAATATTAGCTTCATTAGTACCCAGGATCAATAATATCAAAAAAACCTTTCAGTCAGGTATGTATTTTATCCTGGTTTTTAGTCTTGTGGTTGCCTCCATGGCCGACCTGGGAAAGATGTTCTCAGAAGGACAGTCTGCATTCCTTGTATCCATCTTTCTTTATATACTACTTGCTGTAGTTGGTTCACTCCTCTTACATGCCATCCTGTCATATATTTTTAAAGTTGATGCAGATAACTTTATAATCACTTCAGTTGCCCTGTCTATGTCACCTCCCTTTGTTCCGGTTGTTGCAGCTGCAATGAAAAACAAGTCAATTGTAATTTCCGGTCTGATTATCGGTATTTTAGGTTATGCCATGGGTAATTACCTGGGAGTGCTCATAGCTTACATGTTAAAATGAAAATCCTTGTTATTAATATAAAACAACTGGTACAGGCCGAAAGGGAAGCATTGAGATACAGATCAGGCAGTGATATGGCATTGATAAATGCTGTTCCGGATGCCTATCTATTTTCTGATGAAGGAATTATTGCCGGGTTTGGGGAAATGAAGAATATACCTGGCCGTTATTTTTCAGAAGCCGATGAGGTTGTGGATGCTTCCGGCCGAATGGTTCTGCCCTCCTTTTGTGACCCTCACACACACCTTGTGTATGCAGGCAGCAGGGAGGCTGAGTTTGTGATGAAGATAAAAGGAATGAGTTATGAGGATATAGCACGGAAAGGAGGAGGTATACTTAATTCCTCCGGACTCCTGCATGAAACTTCTGAAGAGGAATTATACGATCAGACTGTTCCGCGGGTACAGGAGATCATGAATATGGGCACCGGTGCTGTTGAAATCAAGAGCGGATATGGATTGAATACTGACGACGAATTGAAAATGCTGAGAGTTATCAGAAGGATAAGAAATGATTTTCCTTTACTTGTAAGATCAACATTTCTCGGCGCTCACGCAATACCCGAATTATACCGGAACCAAAGAGAAAAATATATTGACCTTCTGATAAATGAAATGGTTCCCTTGATTGCTGATGAAAAACTGGCCGATTACATCGACGTGTTTTGCGACAGGGGATTTTTTACTACGGAAGAGACAGACCGGATACTGGCAGCCGGAGTCAGATACGGTTTAAAACCTAAAATTCATGCCAATGAATTAGGATTCACAGGAGGGGTGAGCGTTGGCGTTAAACATGATGCATTGTCAGTAGATCATCTTGAATTTACAGGAGAGGATGAAATCAGGATATTAAAAAACAGTGCGACTATGCCGACTTTATTACCGGGCACCTCTTTTTTCCTGGGAATTGATTACGCCCCTGCCCGTAAAATGATAGATGCCGGACTTGCAGTTGCTCTTGCATCCGACTATAATCCCGGATCTTCTCCTTCCGGGAACATGAAATTCATTCTTTCATTAGCGTGCTTAAAGATGAGGATGTTACCTGCTGAAGCTATTAATGCAGCTACAATAAATGCGGCTTATGCAATGGGGGTGGAGAAGGAGGCAGGAACCATAACTGTGGGAAAACAAGCCAGTTTTTTTATTACAAAAAAGATACCTTCTATTGATTATATTCCTTATTCTTTTGGGTCAGACCTTGTCTGGCAGGTATTTTTAAGGGGAGAAAGAGTTTTATAAAAGGAAACGCAAAGACGCAAAGGCGCAATTAAACGTTAAGTAATAATTATTATACTTCGTTATTTTGCGCCTTTGCGTCTTTGCGTTTCCTTTTTATAATATTTAAGAAAGATGGAGTCAGAATATAAAAAATATACTTTTATAAAATTATACTACTAAAAAATAGGGGGTATAAATAAAAAAAACATAAAAAATATTTTTTACCCCCTCAAATATATATACCTTTGTGTCGAAAAACTCTAAATTAATTTAAATCGTTACAAAGATGAAAGCAAAAATTACAAAGTATTATGTGTTAATCCTCCTGGGATTGATGTTCCTCCCGGGGGGATTATCCGCTTCTGACGGGAATGGGGTGGATTCAGGAGTGACAGCCTGGATGCTCACTTCCACTGCCCTTGTCCTCTTGATGATACCGGGACTGGCAATGTTTTACGGCGGACTGGTCCGGTCAAAAAACGTGCTTGGAACTATCATGCATAGTTTTGCTGCTATGGGTATTATGTCGGTTATATGGGTTGCAGTTGGATACAGCATGAGTTTTGGAAAAAATGTGCTGGGTGGTTGGTTTGGATGGAATAATGATTTTATTTTTCTGAAGGGATTGGATGATAGTGTTTTGGATGCAGGGATCCCTGAGTACGTATTTTCCATGTTCCAGGGAAAATTTGCTATTATCACACCTGCGTTGATAGCCGGAGCTTTTGCTGAAAGGGTTTCTTTTAAAGCGTATTGTGTTTTTATAGCTCTTTGGGGAATAATAGTTTATAATCCTCTTTGCCATTGGGTATGGGCAGAGGATGGATTTCTGTTTAACCTGGGTGCCAGGGGGGCTATTGATTTTGCCGGAGGAACAGTGGTGCACATATCTGCCGGAGTAAGTGGACTGGTAACCGCATTGTATATAGGAGCCAGGAGAGGATTCCCTTATCAGATAGTCCGCCCGAATAACCTGGTAATTACCATGCTCGGAGCCGGATTACTATGGGTGGGCTGGTTTGGTTTTAACGCAGGCAGCAGTATTTCAAGCGGACTGAGTACAGCACAGGCCCTGACAGCTACACAGGTCGCTGCCGCTTCAGGTGCATTGATGTGGATGATCATTGAAGGACTACATCATGGAAAAGCCACTGCTCTTGGATTTGCCAGCGGAATACTGGCAGGACTGGTGGCTGTGACTCCTGCTGCAGGAGTAGTACAACCATATGGCGCATTGATACTGGGAGCCCTGGCATCAATACTCTGTTATCTGGGGATTAGTATGAAAAACAAACTGGGATATGATGATAGCCTTGATGCATTTGGTGTTCATGGTATTGGAGGTATCGTCGGTGCTTTATTTCTTACCTTCTTCATCAGACCTTCCTGGATGAAATCAGCTGTTGAATCTTACGGTTCCGATTGGACAATATGGAACCAGTTTGGAGTACAGGCTCTTGCTGTTGGTATTGCCATTGTGTATGCCGCGGCACTTACGTTTATAATTGTTTTTGCCATTGATAAAATTATACCTTTCAGATCCAAAGAAACGGAGGAAATGTCAGGACTGGACAGAACGTACCACGGGGAGAGGGGATATGGTATGTTGAATCCGAATTAAGGGGGGCAGGTTATTGGGTTATTTCCACCTTCGCTGACCGCGTTCGCATAAAGCTTTAGCGGTTGCGAAAGCTCCGGCGGATAAAAGGTTATTGGGTTATTGGGTTATTGAGTTATTGGGTTATTGGAGTAGGTGGTTGAATAAAATGATCCAGAGAAAAGTAATTTATCAATTATAGTGAGAGTTTAGATTTGATAAAGGAAGGTCAATTACAGAAATAAATGATATAACTAATTGAATTTATAAATATATTTTATATGAAACTTATTATTGCTATTATACGCGAAGCTCAGCTCGATCAGGTCAGGGAAGCACTTATTGATGCTGAGATTACCAGAATTACTGTAAGCCGTGTTTCAGGACACGGGCAACAGGTACTTGAAGAAATGCACAGGGGACAAAAGGTTGTCCCGAATCTTATTCCCAAGATCAAACTGGAGATCGCAGTAAATGACCGTTTTGCTGACATTACTGTGAATGCCATCATTAATGCCTCCAGAACAGGGAATACAGGAGAAGTAGGAGATGGTAAAATTTTTATTCTGCCTCTTGAAGAGTGTATCAGGATCAGAACGGGGGAGAGAGGGGGGAAGGCGATATAATTTATTTTTTTAACCCTGACAGGGTTTCAAACCCCCAAACCCTGACAGGGTTCCAAACCCTGTCAGGGTTAAATAAATTAATTATCTTTGTATAGAAGATATCAAACATCTTTTATACATCTCACCATGAGAATTCTTGAATGTATTCCGAACTTTTCAGAAGGCCGTGATCTGACTCTGATCAGATCTATAACAGATATAATTGAATCAGTTGATTTTGTCAGGTTGTTGCACGTTGATCCTGGTAAAGATACCAATCGTACAGTGGTCACTTTTGCCGGGGATCCGGATGCTGTGGTTGAAGCAGCTTTCAGGGCTGTTAAAAAGGCATCCGAATTGATAGATATGTCGAAGCACAAAGGTGCTCATCCACGGTTTGGTGCCACAGACGTACTTCCTCTGGTGCCGGTAGAAGACATTTCCATGGAGGAAACTGTTGAATATGCAAGGAAACTGGGAAAAAGGATCGGAGAGGAACTGGGAATCCCAGTGTATTGTTATGAAAATGCAGCTTTTACTGAAAAAAGGAAAAACCTGGCTTTTATAAGAAGCGGTGAATATGAGGGTTTAAAGAAAAAGTTAGCAAATCCGGATTGGAAACCTGATTTTGGCCCTGCTGTTTTCAATAAAAAGTCAGGTGCTGTTGCGGTTGGTGCGAGAGATTTCCTGGTTGCCTTTAATATCAATCTGAATACCACCAGTGTCCGACGTGCAAATGCCATCGCTTTTGATCTCAGGGAAAAAGGAAGAATAAAAAGGGAAGGAGATAAGCTCACTGGAAATATTATAAGGGATGATAAAGGGGATCCGGTCTATATTCCAGGGTCACTGAAATCTGTCAAAGCAATTGGTTGGTTTCTTGACGAATACGGCATTGCGCAAATATCAATGAATCTTACCAATATTTCCATTACCCCTGTTCATATTGCGTTTGACGAAGCCTGCCGGAGAGCGGAAGCCAGGGGAATAAGAGTTACAGGTTCAGAACTGGCAGGGATGATCCCTTTAAAAGCATTATTGGAAGCAGGTAAATACTTTTTAAAAAAACAGAAAAGATCAACGGGAATATCCGATAAAGAAATCCTCAAAATAGCTATAAAATCATTAGGACTTAATGATCTTTATCCTTTCAGACCAGAAGAGAAAATACTTGAATACAGGTTACGAGACCTTTCAGGTACAAATAAAAAATTGACCTCTCTTTCTTTAAGGGATTTTGTGGATGAAACTGCCTCGGAATCTCCTGCACCTGGCGGCGGAACTATAAGTGCATGTATGGGATCTTTTGGAGCTGCCCTTGCTGCGATGGTAGCTAATCTTTCTGCTCATAAAAGAGGGTGGGATGATCGCTGGGAGGAATTTAGCGAATGGGCAGAGAAAGCAAAAGAGATACAGAATGAACTTCTATTTCTTGCAGAAGAAGATACCCTGGCGTTTAAAAAGTTGATGGAAGCATATAGTTTGCCAAAATCAACAGAAGCAGAAACAATTGCAAGAGACCAGGCTATCTGTAAAGCTACCATTTATTGCATTGATATCCCTTTTAGAGTCATGAAAACCGCTTTTAGTGGATTTGACATCATTGATGAAATGGTGGAAAAAGGTAACCCGGGAAGTTTATCGGATGCCGCGGTCGGAGCGCTTGCTTTAAGATCATCAGTTCTGGGCGCATGGCTTAACATATCCATCAATATCTCCAATCTTCGGGATAAAAAAGAAGTTGAAGAAATTCAGAAAGAAGGAGAAGATATCGTCCAAAAAGCCATGGAACGCGAAAATGCAATACTTATGAAACTTAAAATGGAAAAAGGTATTGGATGAATTGGTACCCGGAGGTTATGTTGTAGATTATTGTTGTTATTAAAATTTAGTAAATACTGATGATAGTTATGGAGTGACGGGTGACGGGTGAGGGATCACGGGATCACGGGATCAAGGGGATATCCACCTTCGCTTCGCTACGGAGGATAAAAAGTATGTTAGCCTGAAAAAGGATTATAATTTTTGGTTAATTGTACATTAATTATTTTTTCCTAAATCAACTTTATATTTTCCGCCTCAATAAACCGAATTGATTTAAAGAGCTGATTTCTGTCCGGTGGATTATCATTTCGTCATTTTTCCAGGGGTTGATACCCTTGGCTATTCTAATTCAACCCCGGGGTTCGGAAAACCGTTGTGATCCTCCGATCCCTTTGATCCCTTTGATCCCGTGATCCTCCGATCCCTTTGATCCCTTTGATCCCGTGATCCCGTGATCCCGTGATCCCGTGATCCCGTGATCCCTTGTCACCCGTCACCTAAATACAATTTAATTGCTACATTAATTCAAAGCAGAGCTAATCCTGACTTAGAACAAAATTACCCGATCTTGTGTACTCCATTTCCTACACCGGCAACATAGAAATCAGCCTTTAACCTTGTAATTTTATAATAATTTTCTCCTACTTTTGAAGTGAATACATCAATAACATTTTCATTTACCAGGCTGACAGTACATCCGCCAAAACCAGCACCTGTCATTCTTGACCCGAGTACCCCCTGGATCTTCCTTGCCTCGTCCACCAGGGTATCCAGTTCCAGGCCTGTAACCTCGTAATCATCACGAAGTGAATCATGTGACTCATTCATCAGTCTTCCAAATGTTTTCAGATCATTGGCTTTAAGTGCTTTCACAGCATCAAGAGCTCTTTGATTCTCGGAAATAACGTGCCTTGCCCTTCTCAATATTGTTTCATCTCCGATAATATCCATTATTTTAATGAATGATGGAAAATTTAGCTGACTAAGATTCTCAATTTTCCCGGCTTTGCTTAATCTTTCAACAGCAGTGTCGCATTCGCCCCTTCGTTCATTATACTTTGAGTCAGCAAGACCTCTTCTTTTATTAGTATTGGAAATAATTAATTTATGTCCTTTCATGACAAGGGGAACCAGTTCATAATCAAGTGTGGCGCAATTCAGAAAAATAGCTTTGCTTTCTGCCCCGAAGGTCACGGCAAACTGGTCCATTATTCCACAGTTTACACCTACAAATTGATTTTCAGCTTTTTGTGAAAGTTTTACTAATGTCAGTTTATCAAATCCAAGGTTAAAAATGGTATTCAATGCATAAGCAGTTACTACTTCTATTGAAGCAGAAGAAGAAAGTCCTGCTCCGTTAGGGATATCTCCGGAGTATAAAAAGTCACATCCCCCGATAGATTTATTATTCCTGTAAAACTGGTCAATTACTCCTAAAGGATAGTTATACCATGCATCACCCTCTTTTGAAAAAGGTTTAGTAAGATATACTTCTCCGCGTTGAGTAAAATTTGTGGAGGCAAAATGTAAGTTGTTGGTTTCGTTCCTTCGTATTAAAAGATATGTTCCGAAATCAAGTGCACATGGGAATACATATCCCCCGTTATAATCAGTATGTTCCCCAATAAGGTTGACGCGTCCCGGTGCAAAATAACACTCTGTTTTGTCTTTTGCAGTTTCACCGTAAATGTTGGCAAACTCTTTTTGTAATGTATCAATATTCATTGTTCTGGTTTATTTGAGCATGTTGGTGAATGAATTCAATATAAATCATATCTAAATGGCCGTAAAAATAATAATTAATGTGAGTAAGATGTAAAAATTTAATGTGAAACTAATCTTACTATAGGAGAATATGAATTTTTTTAATTTTCCGGAGGTTGTCTCATTAATGTTTTTTTACCACAAAGCACACAAAGGATAACACAAAGCGCACAAAGTATTATTAGTCATTAATATAAACTTCGCGTACTTTGTGTGTACTTTGTGTCCTTTGTGGTTAAACTAAGCAGAAATCCTGAATTTCATAATATTTTTATAGTACCTGGATATTTTCAAATATATTTCTCCCTGCAAGAATTTTTAATGAAAAGTATTACATTTGTTTACAAAACATCTCTGTTTTTGTTTAATAAATGCCTAAAGAATATTATCCCCGGCTACATTATATAATTCATGGAACTGAATAATTATTGGAAAGGCATACAGGAAGGGGATGAAAAATCCCTTGAAGAACTTTTCAGGAAAGTAAACTCCTTATTGTGCTGTTATGCGGCATTCATTGTGGAAGATGATTCGGTGGCACAGGAAATCGTCCAGGATGTTTTTATTAAGATCTGGCAGGACAGAAACAGGATAATTGTGAGGGATTCACTGAAATCATATTTGTACAAATCTGTCAAAAACAAAGCTATTAATGTATTAGCAAGCAATAAAACCAAAAAAGCAACGGTTAATAAACTGCTTTCAGGTGAATCATGGGAAATAATACAGGAAAATTTTGAATTCGATGATTTTATTATTGAGAAAATAGAAGCAGGTGAAATTTATGAGAAAATTATGGCTTTGGTAAATGATCTTCCCGAACAATGCCGTAAGATATTTCTTTTAAGCAGGGTTGAAAATCTGTCTAACAAGGAAATTGCCATTCAGCTAAAGATTTCTGAACATACAGTAAAAGCTCACCTTTATAAAGCGTTGGAGAGTTTGAAAAAAATATTTGATTGAAAGCTTAAAAAAATCATTTTCAACTAATCCAAATTTTAAAAAATCTTGTCACATATTTAAGAAAGAATTTTTATGACGAATCGAACTGAAATCAGCGAACGAGTTAAACTCTTGATTATTGATTACTTACAGGGAACAGCTGCTAATGATGATGTTCAGAGTATTAAGCGCTGGATTAATGAAAACAGGGAAAACAGGGAACTGTTTTATAAAATTAAAGCTTCATGGGAGCTATCTGAAGGCATTTCAAATAAAAGCCGGTTTGATAATGAAACTTTATGGAATCAGCTGCAGTTGAAACTAAATAAGGAAGTTTATCAGGATAAACATCCTGAAAAAATGTTTTCAGATACCGGGAGAATATTACGCATTGCCGCATCCTGGCTGTTATTGTTTATTGCAGGATCAGCTGTAACGTACCTGATAACTAAAAAGGATACAGAATTACCAACTTCAAAAACAGCTATTCTTTCACCTCTTGGTTCTAAAAGCCAGGTGATTTTACCTGATGGAACCAGTGTGTGGCTGAATGCAGGAAGTAAGCTGGAATATAATGCTGATTTTAACACTACATATCGTGAAGTACATCTTACAGGGGAGGGATTTTTTGACGTAACTACCAATCCTGGAAAGCCATTTGTGGTGATGGCAGGCAATATCGCCATAAAGGCAATAGGGACGTCCTTTAATGTGAAAGCATATCCTGAAGAGAAAAAAGTAATAACTACACTGGTGAAAGGGAAAGTATCAATAGAGGGAAAGGATGAACAAATGAAACCTTTTACAATTACTTTGCAGCCCAAACAGAATGTTACATATTTTACCGACAGCAGGTTAATTGCAAGCATTCAGGATGAGATCACCGGGAGCAAAAATATAAGAAAAGATTTTAAAACAGCAGCTCCGCAGATCCTTCCAAGCATTCCTGTTATAAAAGACCAGGAAGTTAAGACAGAACTTTTTACATCATGGAAAGATTCACGTTGGATTATTGAAGGGGAAAAACTCGGAAACCTTTCAGTTATGCTGGAAAGAAGATTTAATGTTGTTATATACATTGATTCTGAAGAACTGAAAAATTACAGATTCTCAGGTACCATTGAAAACGAGACACTCGAACAGGTGTTTCAGATTTTGCGTTTAACATTACCAATAAATTACATGATTGATACAGGTAAGGTATCTGTTAAAATAGATAAAAAACTAAAGGAAAAATACAGGTCTGCCTATAAAAATTGAAGTTTACATAAAAATTGTTAATTACAAATTGTCTAACTAAAAAATATGCTTATGAACAAACCCTTCTATTAAAAAAGAACCGGGTTGATTACAACCCGGTCCCAATCATTTAAAGATATTCTTCGGCAAAAGAATATCCAAAAACAATTAATTAACCAAAAGTTATACAAAACTATGAAAAATTATTGTAAAAGGATTGTATTGTTATTCATTAAAAACAACCTAAAATCCGTTCTTATCATGAAATTTCTCTTACTACTAACGGTTCTGACAACAATTAATGTTTCCGCCAGCCTTTACTCACAGGAGGCCAGGTTAAACCTGTCTGTTGAAGGTAAAACACTGAAAGAAACCCTGAGGATCATAGAAGGACAAAGTAACTTTCGTTTCTTCTACAGCGATGATTTTCAGGATTTAAACAAAGTAGTAACGATTATGGCACGAAACCAGAAGATTGATGAGATCATGTCATCAATTTTATCTCTCAGTACAGTTACATACAAGATTCTGGAAAATAATGTGATTGTGCTTACTCCTGTTTCAAATCCATTACTAAATCAACCTTATATAATAACAGGGCGCATTACAGATGCTTCAACAGGTGAACCGATACCCGGAGCCAACATTGTAATTGAAGGGACCACACGTGGTACCATAACTGATTTAAACGGAAGTTATAGTATAGAGGTGCCTTCCCAGGATGCTGTATTAGTGTTTTCGTTTATCGGGTACCTGACCCAGAAGGTTGGCCTTGAAGGTCGTACGAGCATTGATATCAATCTGGCACCTGATGTTCTGAAGCTGGAAGAAGTAGTGGTGACAGCACTGGGTCTGGAAAAAAGTAAACGTACACTGACATATTCAACCCAGCAACTGGATATGGATGCAATTACCACCATTAAGGAGGTGAACCTCGGAAATGCACTTGCAGGTAAGGTTGCCGGTGTTTCTATCACTACTTCCTCAGGTGCAGGCGGTGTGGCAGGTGATCCAAGGATTATTATCCGTGGCGACCGCTCCATTAATGGTAATAACGAACCGTTGATAGTAGTTGATGGTATTCCTTTAAGCAGTTCAGGTTCAGGATTATCAGGAATAAACCCTGATGATATTGAAAGCATGAACGTACTGAAAGGACCTGCAGCTGCTGCATTATACGGTTCAAGTGCAAACAATGGTGTTATCGTTCTGACCACTAAGAAAGGAAGGGCAGGTCAGGCAGCAACATTGGAGATAAATTCTGTTACTACATTTGATATTCCTTATTTATATCCTGAATTTCAAAATGAATATGCCCAGGGTATGGATGGTAATTTTTTACCAAATGTGGAAATTTATAGCTGGGGACCCAAAATGACAGGACAGACTGTTACAGATTGGACAGGTGAGCAAACAAAACTGGAACCTCAGCCAAATAATGTGAAGGACTTTTTTAAAATCGGGGCAAATGCCATCAACACGATATCTTATAGTACTGGCGTTGATAAAGCAACAGCATATTTCTCTTATAGCAATACTTCTGCAAAGGGAGTAGTCCCTACCAATAAAATGCAACGCCATAATTTCAATCTCCGCTTAACTTCAGAAATTGCGAAAAACCTGAATTTGGATTTCAAAATCACCTATTTCAATCAGTTTATTGAGGATAATGTAGACGTTGGTGATGACCAGTTCAGTGTTATACATCAGTTAAACAGAATGCCAAGGAGTCTCCGGACTGAAGACCTGGAGAAATATTACTACTATACTGAAGATTTTTCCCTTAGGCAGAATGTATGGGCACCTGATAACACTAACGTTAACAATCCTTACTGGTCAATGTATGCAAACGAAACACCCAGTACAATTAACCGGGTAAATACGTTTGCTTTATTAAAATACGATTTTACTGACTGGTTATACCTTCAGGTCAGGGGAGGATTGAATATGTCAAATAGTGACAGTGAAGAAAAATCATGGTGGGATACAAAATATATCTGGTCAGGGAAAGGTGATTATACAACTGCTTTCAGTAAAAGTAAAAACTTTACCGCAGATGCTCTGTTAGTCTTTGACAAGCAATTAAATAATGATTTCAGATTGGGGATGAATGCGGGAACTGAAGTGAAAGATACGTACGGAAGAAGTATGACTTCTAATGCCGGTGGTTTGAGTGTTGAAAATAAGTTTGCATTAAATTACGGCGAAACGGTCACCACAGCAGATTATGAGTCAAGAATACAAAAGCAGGCAGTTTATGGAATGGCTCAACTTAACTTCAGAAATTATCTGTACCTGGATGCAACAGCACGTAATGACTGGAGCTCAACTTTACCAAGACCTTACAATTATTTCTATCCTTCGGTTGGTTTAACAGGTATTATCTCTGATATGGTTAATCTACCGGAAATATTATCTTTTGTTAAAATCAGGGCGTCCTATGCTGAAGTAGGTAATGATGCCAACTGGGCAAATATTTTTCAGACATTTAATGCCACTGCAAGTGGTCCGGTAGGATTCCTTCAACCGAAGACTACAAAGGTTCCTGTGAACCTGATACCTGAAAAAACAACATCATGGGAAGCAGGTGGTGAGATCAGGGTTCTGGATCATCGTCTCGGATTGGATTTTACCATTTACAAGTCAAATACTTACAACCAGCTTATTCTTGTGTCTTCTCCTCCTTCTTCAGGATTTTCAAATGGATGGATCAACACAGGTAATATTCAGAACCAGGGAATTGAGTTGGTTTTCAATGCAAGACCAATAATGACATCGGATATTAATTGGAGTATGAACTTAAATTTTGCACGTAACTGGAATAAAGTAATTGAATTGTACGAAACTGTAAAGAAATATGAAATTTCTTCTCCTAATTTGTCTCAGGGAAATACATGGGTATATGAAGGCAAACCATTTGGGGAAGTATATACTAAAGGATTTATTAAAAATGATGCAGGCCAGGTGGTTGTGGATGCTCTTGGATTTCCCACTATCGAAACCGATTACCTGACATACCTGGGTAATATGAACTATGACTGGAGAGCAAGTCTTAATAATTTGCTTACCTATAAAAACTGGAGTATGTCATTTCTTATTGACCTGAATTATGGAAGTGTCAGAACATCAGCCACAGAAGCCCAGATGTTAATGGCTGGCACCAGCGCTGAATCACTTAAAGGACGCGAAAGTGGTTTAATTGTTGATGGTGTTAAAGCAGATGGGACGCCGAATGATATTGAGGTTTTGGCTCAGTCATATTGCCATCTTGTGGGAGGAAGAATCAGTTTTGGTTCAGGGGAATTGTTCAGTCATGATGCAACTAACTCACGCCTCAGGGAATTATCCATTGGCTATACCGTACCAATGAAAAGTGTAACAGCCATTAAAGGACTCCAGGTTTATTTTGTAGGCCGCAACCTGTTTTACATTTATAATGGTTGTAAGTGGTTTGATCCGGATAATTCATACGATATATCCAGAAACGGCCAAGGTGCGGAAAGCGCTTTCCTCCCCGGAATGCGAACTCTGGGTGTTAATATTAAGCTGACGCTTTAATTTAGTCTTGAAGTAGAAATTATAAATTTCATATCATGAAAACAAAAAAATACAGGAACAATTTCTTGCCTTTCATCTTATTATTGACAGTTCTGTTAATTTTTCCTGTCAATTCCTGTACGGATGAATTTGGTGAGTATAATACCAACAAAAGAGAAATGATGTCAGTTGGACCAAAACAGTTATCTGCACTTTTTTCAAATGCAATTTTCAGAAGTTTAAACTGGCAAACCACTGATAATTACAGCCGTATGTCGAGTACTATGGCGAACCATCTTTGTGGTTATATCAGCTGTGGAATGTATATCCAGGAGCAGAACAATATGAACCTGGGATGGCATAATACGGGATGGAGCCGGCAATTTACCAACACTATCCCTACATTGCAAAGCATTCTGGAGATCACTAAGGATACAAATATTCCAGCATATAGTATTGCAATGATCTACAGGGTCTATGTTATGCAATGGCTAACTGATATATGGGGTCCTATTCCCTATACAAAAGCAGGAAGCGGTGAAGGGAAAGTGCCTTTCGAAAGCCAGAAAGATGTATATTATATGATGTTTGAAGATCTTGCCAAAGCAATCTCTGATCTGAATTCAGCACTTCAGAGTGACCCTGCACTTAATGTTTATGGAGCAGGTGATATGGTTTACGGTGGCGATGTGTCAAAATGGATAAGATTTGGAAATACCTTAAGGTTGCGTATGGCAATAAGAATATCAAATATTGATCCTGATAAAGCAAAACTGGAAGGAGAAGCCGCAGTTGCAGCTTCAGCAGGTGGAACAATGGAAACCAATGAACATGATGCTTTATGTCCCGTAACTTCATGGGCATCCACAGGAAACGGATTACCTCGTATGGAATCTTTCTTCCAGGATGTAATGAGCACTTCAATGGAAAGCTTTATGGTAGGATGGAATGATCCGAGAATATCTGAATTCTGGTCACCCGTTGCACTTGATCCTACCATGGAAGGAGTCGGTTACCTTCAGGAATTTAAAGACCAGGTGGGAGGATACCATGGAATGACAAGAGGCTTTGAAACCGACTGGTTCACCTATGTAAGGGCACATTCTAAATACGGACCAAGGTTCAAAGACGGAAACCAGCTTGTTACTCCAATTAATATGATGCATGCAGCAGAAGCTTGGTTTTTAAAGGCTGAAGGAGTGTGGAGAGGATGGAACATGGGTGGCGGAAGCGCCCAGTCATTTTATGAACAGGGTATTACAACTTCCATAAAACAATGGAAAGGTGCCGCATTCCCTACCGGAGATATTAACCAGTATATAAACAGTACTGCTACTCCAATAGCACCCAACAATCATCCGTATTATGATCCACCGGCTAGTGATATACCGGTTAAATTCTCCACCGATGCGAATAAACAGTATGAACAGATACTTACCCAGAAATGGCTTGCTCTTTGGCCACTCAGTATTGAAGCATTTGCTGAATACAGAAGGACCCGTCTTCCAAAACTGTACCCCAAGAAGTATTCCCTTAATGCTAATGTGAATCCGGCTTTGGGACAAATTGTGACAAGACTTCCGTTTGTTACTGGAGAAATAAATACACAACCTGATGAAATTGCAAAAGCAACTGAACTATTAGGCGGACCAAACCTGGAATCCACACCTGTATGGTGGGATGTTAATACGAATTAGAATCACAGATATTTAAACTGAAAGTAATGGGCTAATATGATGTAAATTCGCATTAGCCCATTTACTTTTTATTTCGATATGTATTTTAAAATTTACTTTGTGTTTCTTTGTGTATTACTTTGTGCTTCTTTGTGGTTCAGATTTTTACCACGAAGTACACTAAGGAATACACAAAGTAACACAAAAGGATATTAATAATTACCTGAAATAGTAATCGCAGAATACATAATCATTAAAATTATTACCATGTACTCAAATTCAAAATTCTTGTTAATGATCACTGCTGCATGTAATGTTTTTACTACAATATATGCGCAAGATATTATCTACCTTCAGGATAAACGAGAACTCTTTGTTGATCAATTCATGATTGAACATCTTAACAATGCTGAAATTGTGATGCATCACCCTATCAATCAAGGCCCTGTACTTTATTTCGACAAACCATGGGAAGGTAATTTCTGCGGTTATTGTACAATCATTAAAGATGAAAATATTTATCGAATGTATTACCGTGGCCTTCGGGAGGCAGGAAAAGACGGTACTGATAACGAGGTTGCCTGTTATGCAGAATCCGGTGACGGGATTCACTGGGAAAAACCAGACCTTGGAATTTATGAAATAAAAGGTTCATATAATAACAATATTATACTTGCGCATGCTGCACCGGTAACTCATAATTTCAGCCCGTTTCTGGATTCCAATCCTTCTGCAAAACCTGACCAGCGATATAAGGCTTTAGGAGGAACTAAACACAGCAACGGCTTAATTGCATATACATCTACCGACGGAATCCATTGGACAAAATTGAAGGAAGAACCAGTGTTTTCAGATGGATTATTTGATTCCCAAAATGTTGTTTTCTGGTCCGAAACCGAACAAAAGTATATTTGTTATTTCCGTACATGGACAGGTGATGGTTTTAAAGGATTCAGAAGTGTGAGCCGTACTACATCAGATGATTTCATCAACTGGTCATCTCCGGAAGTTATGACTTTTGGTGAAACACCATTTGAACACCTTTATACCCAGCAGACCAGCCCATATTACAGGGCTCCTCACATTTATATTGCTATAGGAGCAAGATTTATGCCCAATCGCCAGGTACTTACTGATGAACAGGCAGCAGAAATAGGAGTGAATCCCAAATATTATAAAGATTGTTCGGATGCAATTTTAATGACAAGTCGAGGGGGAAATGTGTATGACAGGACTTTTATGGAATCATTTATTCGTCCGGGTATTGGTTTGGAAAACTGGGTCTCAAGATCAAACTATCCTGTTCTGAATGTCGTGCAGACAAGTCCTGTAGAAATGTCGGTATATGTCAATGAAAACTATGCACAACCTACAGCACATATTAAAAGATATTCCCTGCGAATTGACGGTTTTACTTCACTTTGCGCAGGATATGACGAAGGGGAAATGCTAACAAAACTATTTGAATTCAAAGGTAAGGAATTAGAGATAAACTATTCTACCTCCGCTGCCGGTTTTATTAAAGTAGAGATACAAGACCAGTATGGAACAACTGTGCAGGGATTTACGTTGGATGATTCCAAAGAAATTATTGGCAACGAAATAACAAGAATTGTCTCCTGGAATGGAATTACTGATATCAGTACCCTGGAATCAAAACCCATAAGGTTAAGAATCGTCTTAAAAGATGCTGATTTATATTCTTTTAAGTTTAATATGGAATGACTTCAGTGTATATACAATATTTTTGCAAAGGAAATAAAACCAATTTAACTGTAGTTATGCTGGCAGGCATATGAATAACTTTTGTTTATTGAAAGGGCCATCCCGCTTTAAAAAATTCAAATTAAATATTTAATTTAATATCATGAGAAATTCAGCACTTACGGTAATTTTCTTCATGTTTATCCACGGTAATGATCTTAGTGCACAGCGAAATACGGTTCGTCCGCCCATGAGTGAGTGGACTGCCATATATGAAATGAGTGCAAAGATGGATGTTGCTTTAAACCCGGACCGTCTTTTTCATGGTCCGGCTGCGACAGTTGCACCCAACGGAGATTGGTTAGTTGCGTTTCAGGATGGCAATGATCATTACGGACGTGACGGTGTGATAAGCCAGGTGAGGAGCCGGGATATGGGACAAACCTGGAGTGAACCCACAGTAATCTTTGACGACCGAAAAAATGGTAATTTCGGCAGGAATCCCGCTTATGGTGTTACTCAGGATGGCCACATAGTTTTGGTCGTTCAACGATGGCGTGCACCGGAGTTGAATAAGGAGCAGCAATCATTAAGGAAAGAAGGTATTATTGGGAGTGTGTACCAGGTAAGCGATAATAATGGAAAGAATTATATATCTAAGGGTTTGGTGGATAGTGAAGAACCGCTCCGTAATCAGGGAGCGACAAGCTCGATTATCTGTATAGGCAATACGCTTTATATGGTTGCTATTTCTATTGACGCTCCGATAGCTGGTATAACGCTCTACAAAACTGAAGATCCCTGCAAAGGATGGAACTTCTCCGGATATATTTTGCAAACCTCTGACCTGCCTGTTGACTTGATAAGTTATCCATCAATCGTTCAGCGTAAAGACGGGTCACTTTTGGTTAATTGTGTAAATTTCTGCCGCAACTTTCAAACGGCCAGCTATGATGGGGGAAAAACATGGAGCAATCCCCGTGAAGCTGAAGATCTGCGGATCAGAAATAATCCGGATTTGGATTATGCTGGCGACGTATTAGTTATGCATGGACGAGGGGAAGATGGCAATTCTGTATGGCTGTATTTTTCATCAGACGAAGGTAATACCTGGGGCTCATCTATCGTATTGGATCGTCATGGATTTTGCGGATGGGGTGGTTACACTGCTTCACTAAGAACACCGGATGGAGGACTTTTTGTCGTTTTTAGTACTGATGCAGGCCCACATACATGTGAAAACGGAGGCAAGCCGGATATCAGGGGAGTTTTACTTACAGACATAAAAATCCGTAGTAAAAATTAAAACAGTTTAAATTAATGGTCATATGTTTATTTTCAATTAGGATTACGCCGTAATCCATGTAAAAGTTTTTTTTGGAAGATGCTCCTATAATGTTTCAAAGGCTATGAATAAAGAATTTCTTATAACTCTGATAATTGTCTGCTCCTTTTTTTTTTATTACTCCTGTAAAGTGAAAGATAAAGCAGAGAGTGAATTATTAACCTTTACCAATCCTCTGAATTTAAATTACAGGTTTGACATTAATAATCCTTCTCACCGGACAGCTGCCGATCCTGTTGTTATTCTGTTTAAAGACAAATATTACCTGTTTGCCAGTAAAGCAGGGGGGTATTGGTCTTCTGAAAATCTTGCGGAATGGAGACTTATTGAACCTTCAGGCCTTCAACTTGAAAATTATGCACCCGCTGTCATTGCTATCAATGACACAATTTATTTCATGGCTAATTCTCATCGCTTGCCGGATGGGACATATTCATCCCAGGCTATCTATAAAACAACTGATCCTGATACCGGGAAATGGGAAATTGCAAATCCTTTATTCCCTTTCAGTGCCAGTGATCCGGCTTTTTTCCTGGATGATGACGGTAAATTGTTTCTTTATTTTGGTTTGGGAAGAAATGGTCCTGTTAAGGGAGTTGAATTGAATATTCATGATAATCTCAATCCTGTCGGAGATGTTTTTATCTGTTTCATAGGAAATGCAGAAGAAAATGGCTGGGAGAGAAGGGGGGATAACAATGAAAATACAGATATTCCCTATATAGAAGGAGCATGGATGAATAAATACAAGGGGAAATATTATCTGCAATATGCGGCACCAGGGACACAGTTCAAAATATATGGCGATGGAGTTTATACATCCGAAAATCCCCGGGGACCTTTTAACTATGCGGAAAACAATCCATTTTCAATAAAACCCGGTGGTTTTGTAAACGGTGCAGGCCATGGTTGCACTTTCCGCGATAAATACGGAAACTGGTGGCATATTGCTACAACGGTCATCGCAGTAAGACATCACTGGGAAAGAAGGATTGGACTCTTCCCGGCAGGATTTGATAAGGAAGGAATCCTTTTCTCTCTGACATCTTTCTCAGATTATCCCATGATCATACCAGATCAGAAATTAAATTCTACTGAAGACATCTTTTGCGACTGGATGTTGTTATCTTATAATAAGCCCTTTGAGGCATCCTCTTCTCTTGATAATCATCCCGGCTCTCTTGCTCTTGACGAAGACAACAAAACATACTGGTGTGCAAATACCGGCAATACTGGAGAATATTTTATTGTTGATCTGGGACAACAAAAGGAAATTCATGCTGTACAAATTAATTATGCGGAACATCTTACCAATATTTTTGGACGAGATTCGGCTGATTATCATAGTTATATACTATATGCATCTGATAATAACCTAAATTGGACTGTTTTAATTGATAAAGCGGATAATTTACATTGTATTCCTCACGATTATATTCAATTTAAAAAAACTGTCAAAGCCCGTTATGTAAAAATTGAAAATATTCATGTTCCTGATGGTATGTTTGCACTATCAGGATTCAGAGTTTTTGGAAAAGGAAAAGGACAGATCCCTGAACAAGTCAGTATTCTGCTGGTGAAACGGAATCAGCTTGATCCCAGGGAGGTTGACCTTACCTGGAAGGCATCGGAAGGAGCCACCGGTTACCTGGTTCGTTTTGGCAATCAAAAAGATAAACTGTATCAAAGCCAGATAGTATTTGCAGATACTTCTTTGCATATTAAAAGATTAAATAGAAATTCTGAATATTTTTTCACTGTTGATGCTTTTAATGAGAGTGGAATTACAAAAGGGACAAACTGAAATGGGAAAATTAAACAGGCGTGCTTTTATCAGATCTGGATTCCAGTTTGCAGCATTTACGGCAATAGGATCAGATCATCTTATATGTGCATCTTTTAAAAAGAGTAGCAAAATGAAAGTTCATGATTTCAACGTTAACATACCTCTCCCTGTCCAGATAGTTATTGATGATGTAGGATGGTGGTCGGGGAAGGATGGAAGTTCTTATAAGGAACCATATCGGACAGGAATTCAAAGAGATCATATTCCTGCAGATTATGAAGCAATTGTGACACTGGGTAAAAAATTGGGAGTCAGGCCACAGGCTGCAATGGTGTTGTGTGAATGGGATAAAAATAATATACTTCGTAATTTGCCGACCGCAACGTGGATGGGGAAAAACTGGAAGAACAGTAAATGGGTAGGACCATGGCAGGAAGAAGCTGCTGAGATTATGCGGGGAAATCCACAACATTTTGAAATAACTCTCCATGGAGTGGGGCATGAATACTGGGAAGGAGATAATGTCAGCCGGGCAGAATGGGCAGATGAAAATGGAATTATGCGTGATCCGGACCAGGTGGAAAAACATCTTGATTTCTTTGAAATGATAATGTTGCAGCATAACCTGGGTCCCTTTCCGGCTTCTTTTGTGCCCGCAGCATTTCGTCATAGCTTTGGGAGATCTGAAGGCAGGGAGATAAGTATGGCTGAAATACTTGAAAAGAGAGGAATATACTATATAAATACTCCTTTTCATCTTATGAATAACGCAGAGAATATTGAGAATAACTATCTTGCTTTTGATGGTAATATTTTGACAGTAAACAGGGGATATGATCTGATGAATTGGAATGATACAGGGATAATTCCACAGGGAGTGATTAACGGTCCTACATGCGGCATGCACTGGGCAAACCTTATTCATCCTGATCCTGAAAGAAATATGGAAATTGTGAACGGTTGGGTTAGTTTACTTAGCCCTTATAAAAATATGGAGGGGAAATTGCTTGCAATTAACTCAAATCAGTTTCAGACTCAGCTTCTTCATCATGTGTGTACAAAAGTATATCAGGCAGGTAATGAAATCCGGATTGATTTTTCTGAAACTGATAAAAAGCAGTGTACACAGTATAAAAATGAACTTACATTGCAAGTGACGTCAGTAAAAAAAATAAAATTTACTTCCGATAACATTCAAATTTTTTCGCAGGATTGTATTAAAAGGGAGGGAGATTTTATGTATATTCTTGGATTGAAACGAGATAAGGAGGTTAAAAGGTCGGATGTACGTATTCTGATTGATTGAGGCTATGTTTTGTATTAATGGACGTTTATAAATAAACAGCACATATAGGTTATTGGCTTATTGGGTTATTGGGTTATTGGGTTATTGGGTTATTGGGTTATTGGGTTATTACTTTACAACACTCTGATCCCTTTGATCTCTTTTTTATCCACCGTGCGCCTACGCTGAAGCTTCAGCGCAAGAGTAAACGAAGCGTAGGTGGAGATCCCCCGATCCCTTTTATCCCATAAACCCAATAACCTAATAACCTAATAACCTAATAACCCAATAACCTAATAACCTAATAACCCAATAACCCAATACCCTTATTTTTATTTTTTATAACATCCTTGAAATCGGAATAAAATTACATATCTTGCAGGAAGATTTAGTTGCGCCTTTGTGTATTTCGACTATGCTCAATATTACACTCTGCGTTTTATTTTAATTTAACAAACTATTGTATTTATAACTTATTTAAAAATTAATTATGATACTGAAAGAGACAAGAAGTATGTTCACAACTAGTTTGTATGCTTTCCGTTTAAGAACAGGAATTATGGGTTTAATAATGATTTACGGTAAGAGATCAGTTTTATTGAAAATGCTGGTCATTGGTTTATTGCTGCATATAGCACACTCGTTATCTATGGCTCAGAAGGAAGGTACTATTATAATGTATGAGCCAGTCAGACAGTCTGTAAGACAGGAAGTTGCCATCCCGGATATCCTGGAGTATAAAACCCTTAAATGTGATTTTCATATCCATACAGTATATTCTGATGGCATTGCATGGCCAACCACACGTGTGGAAGAAGCATGGGAGGATGGACTGGATGCCATTTCCATTACAGATCATATCGAGGGGCACCCGAAAAAATTCCCGGGACAGAAGCATCAGGCTTACGAAATTGCATTACCCCTTGCAAAAATGAAGAATGTCATTCTTATTAAGGGAGGAGAAATTTCCCGCAGTATGCCTCCCGGCCATTTAAATGCTTTATTTATAAACGATATAGAGGCAATAAATCTGCCTGATTATATGGATGCTATCGGTGAAGCTGTTCGCCAGGGAGGTTTTATTATATGGAACCATCCTGGATGGAGAAAACAACAACCTGAAGTGACCAGATGGATGGATGCACATGAAACTATTTATAAAAAGGGATGGATGCACGGAATTGAAGTATTTAATGAGAAAGAGTGGTATCCGGAAGCAATTCAATGGGCACTGGAAAAGGATATTGCTTTTTTCGCAAATTCTGATATCCATGATATCTATGCAAGGAAATATAATACTGATCTTTATCCTGTAAGGCCGATGACTCTTGTGTTTGCAAAGGAACGCACTGAAGAATCAATAAAAGAGGCTATGTTTGCCGGGAGAACAGTTGCATTATTCTTTAACACACTGGCAGGTCCCGCCAAATATGTTGAGCCTTTAATAAGCTCTTCCATATCGGTTAAACAACCATTCTTTTATGATAACGGATTTGCTTATTTTGAGCTGATTAACAATTCAGATATCATTTTTACCCTGGAAAAAACTGAGCAGGATGAATCCGCACTTCCGATAAAAATTATACTTCCCTGTAAAAGCACCCAGGTTCTTAAAGTTAAAAAAGAGCAAGGAAAAGAAGAAAAATATGTCTTTAAAGTCAGCAATGCATTAACAGGAGTGGAAAAATACCCCGAATTTCACCTAACCTTGAAATAACCCAATAACCCAATAACCTAATAACCCAATAACCTAATAACCCAATAACCCAATAACCCAATAACCCAATAACCCATAAACAAAATGACAACAAACAGACGAGATTTCATAAAATTATCAGGCATAGGAATGGCTGCTGCCACTATTCCTGCAGTTTCTTCATGCACATCAGTATCTGAAAAAACTGGTAAAAGTATTAACTTCCAGTTAGGAATTGCATCATATTCTTTTCGGAAATTTCCACTGGAAGATGCATTAAAAATGACACAAAGATTAAGCATAGACAGGATTGCTTTTAAGGATTTTCACCTGAAGATGGATGCATCCGACACTGAAATAGCTGAGGCTGTTGCGAAATGTAAAGATGCAGGCATTACTTTGTATGGTGGAGGAGTTATTTATATGAGAAGCATAGAAGACGTTGATAATGCTTTTGAATATGCCCGTAAAGCCGGCATGAAAATCATTATCGGTGTACCCCTGCATGAATTCCTCCCGTATGTGGAAGAAAAGGTAAAAAAATATGATATTAAATTAGCGATCCATAATCATGGACCCGGAGATAAAAATTATCCCAGTGCAGAAAGTGCATATGTTAAGATCAAAGACATGGATGAAAGAATGGGATTATGCATTGATATCGGACATACTAAAAGGATCAACAGGAATCCCACCCAGGATCTGATCGACTTTTTCGACAGGGTGCATGATATTCATATTAAGGACGTAACGCAGGCAGATGAAGAAGGACGCACCTGTGAAATAGGAAGAGGTGTAATTGATATTCCTGAATTTATAAAGACTGCTGTGGATATGAATTATACCGGCACAATGGCGCTCGAATTTGAAAAAGATGCCGAAGATCCGCTCCCGGGAATGGCAGAGTCAATCGGATATGTTAAGGGTGTTTTGAGAATGATACTCTAAAGGAGCTGTCTCATAAATGTTTTTTACCACAAAGAACTCAGCGCCTCCGCAGAGTAGCTATAGCGCTCGCGGAAAGGATACACAAAGAACGCTAAGTTTATATTGCTGATTCATAATATTTTGTGCGCTTTGTGTTGTCCTTCGTGTTCTTTGTGGTAAAAAAATTATGAAAAAGCCCATGACTCTTTATTTCAATCCGGCTTATTGAGGCAGAAAAGACAAGGTTGATTTAGGAAAAAGTTACTGATACAGTATAAACCAAAAATTAATAAACTTCTTTTACAACAATACAATATGAAGAATTATATTAAATACCTCTTAACTCTTCTCCGCATTCTTATCGGGTGGCATTTTTTATATGAAGGTCTGGTAAAATTATTCTCAAAAGGTTGGACATCAGCAGCATACCTTATGGAGTCACAATGGCTGTGCTCAGGTATATTTCATAAAATCGCTTCAAATGATATTGCATTACAAATAGTTGATTTCTTGAATATCTGGGGGTTAATAATTTTAGGGATATGTTTGTTTGCAGGTCTTTTTATAAGACTAAGCAGTGCAACCGGTGCATTTTTACTAATGCTGTATTATATTGCCAATCCTCCGTTTATAGGGTTCATAGGAGAAACAAGTACTGAAGGACAGTATCTTATTGTCAATAAAGTATTGATTGAAACAGTTGTCTTATTAATTTTGGCATTTTTACCATCATATGCTACTTTTGGAATTGACAGAATATATAAACGGATCAGGGGAAAGATCAGGTCAGCAAACACTTCGGCCGGTAGTGAAATTGAGGAGGTTAATGGTAATAAGGGCAGAAGGGAATTATTAAAAGACCTGGTTGCGCTACCTTTTCTTGGTGGATTTGCATTTGCTGCATTAAGAAAAAAGAAATGGGAAAGTTTCGAGGAACGCTATCTGATCAGTGAACCAAGCCGTGTAGATGCAATAAGCGGCGCCTCCCCGGCAGGTACTGGTTTTGCATCCCTGAAAGAACTTGAAGGTACTGTTCCAAAAGGGAAAATAGGAGAATTTGAAATAAGCAGGTTGATGGCCGGAGGAAATCTGATTAGCGGTTATGCTCATTCCCGTGATCTTATTTATGTATCAAACCTTGTTCAAAGCTACTTTACTGATGAAAAGGTCATTGAAACAATGAATCTATGTGAATTTTGCGGTATCAATTCAATTATCCTTCGTGTGGATGTTAATACATTAAGGATTATGGAAAAATATCGTAAACGTGGTGGAAAAATGCACTGGATTGCTCAGTGTAAGATCAAGGAGAACGAAATAGAACCTGATATTAATGCCGCCTTTGATAATGGGGCAATGGCTGCATACATTCATGGTGGAGTATGTGATCAGCTTGTTAGAAAAAACAAGACTGATATTTTACATGATACCATTAAATATATAAAGCACAAAGGAATTCTTGCGGGTATTGCAGGACATGATCTGCAGGTTATTAAATCGTGCGAAGAGTTCGGTGTTGACCCCGATTTTTATATGAAAACCCTTAACAGTGGAAATTACTGGACTGCAGGGCCCAGACTGATCACAGATCCTGACTGGAAACCCATGCCCAAAGAAATCATTGAACCTGAATATGGGTCTAATATAAAAGATAATATCTGGTCAATAACTCCTCAACAAACCATTGAATATATGAAAAGTGTCAGGAAGCCTTGGATAGCATATAAAGTTCTTGGTGCAGGAGCTATTGATCCCCTGGATGGCCTCAGGTATGCTTTTGAAAATGGCGCAGATTTTTGTTGTGTGGGGATGTTTGACTTTCAGGTTGTGGAAGATACAAATATCGCAATCAATTTGCTGAAGGAAAATATCCAGAGAAAAAGATCCTGGTATTCATAGTTTTTATTAATCCCTTATGAGGCTTATTATCTATAAAATACAAAACTTAAAATAAAAGGTTAAATGCATTTATAAACGGACCCATCCCCGGGCTGTCTTATAAATGTTTTTTACCACAAAGGACACAAAGTATGCACAAAGGACACAAAGTATATATTCATGATATACAATACTTTGCGTACTTTGTGTTGACCTTAGTGTACTTTGTGGTTAAAAAAATCTCATTATAAAATCAAACTGCACAAGCAGTTTCTTAAAGTAAATTATAATTACCATGCAAATCCGTATTTTTCTGGCATCACTTTGCCTTTCCCTAATTTCCTGTAATAGCACTTCACCCGATAAAATTACTCCCGGAAGTCTTACATGTGAATACCTTGTTAATCCTTTAGGAGTTGATACCTGGCAACCTCGATTCTGCTGGCGCCTGGATATGGTAAGACCTGGTATTGCACAGAAAGCTTTTGAAATATTTGTTGGAACAGACTCTGCTGAAGTTGCGATGGGAAAAGGTAATATATGGGAATCTGGTAAAGTGAGATCATCTGTGGTACCAGCATTTTATTCCGGGCCTGCATTACAGCCTTTTACAAGGTATTTCTGGAGTGTTAAAATCCAGGATGAAAAAGGTGCCTGGTCAAATCTGTCACCGACTGCCTTCTTCGAGACAGGGAATATGGGTAAGGAGAACTGGAAGGGGTCGTGGATAACGGATACCTATGATATTGATCTGAAACCTGCTCCTTATTTCAGAAAAGATTTCACCACCCGGAAGAAAATCAGGTCTGCCAGAATATATATCGCAGTCGGAGGCCTTTATGAACTTTCGGTCAATGGAGAGCGTATTGGCGATCACAGGCTTGATCCCATGTATACGCGCTTTGACCGCCGTACACTGTACGTGGTTCATGATGTCACTCAAAATATAACAGAAGGAGAAAATGTAATAGGTGTCCTTCTGGGAAATGGATGGTATAACCATCAGTCAACTGCTGTATGGTATTTTCATAATGCCCCCTGGCGCTCAAGGCCAAAATTCTGCCTCGATCTCCACCTTACTTATGAAGATAATACCAAAGAGATCATATCCACCGGTGCAGATTGGAAAACATGCTTAAGCCCTGTGATTTTTAACAGCATTTATACTGCAGAACACTACGATGCAAGACTTGAATTACCCGGCTGGGATACCCCTGGTTTCAATGATTCAACCTGGGAAAAATCTACGTGCACGGGTGCTCCCTCTCAAAATATAGTATCACAGGTACTTCATCCTATCCGTGATGTGGAAGAATTACTGACCCGGGAAGTAAAACAGATCAATAAAACGACTTACCTTTATGATTTTGGCAGAAATATTTCGGGTGTTTCCAAAATAAAAGTAGAAGGACCTTCAGGTACTGTAATAATGTTAAAACATACGGAAAGACTTGATGAAAAAGGCAGGGCAGATATGTCAAATATTAATGTTCATTACCGCCCCACTGATGATTCAGATCCTTTCCAGACGGATATTTTTATTCTAAGCGGAAAAGGAACGGAGACTTTTATGCCCCGTTTTAATTACAAAGGATTCCGGTATGTGGAAGTAACATCTGACAAGCCTTTGGATTTAAGCAAAGAAAGCCTCATTGCATATTTTATGCACAGTGATGTCCCTCCCTGCGGAAATATTTCTTCCTCCAATCCCGTATTGAATAAAACCTGGCAGGCTGCCAATGCTTCCTATCTTTCCAATCTTTTTGGATATCCAACCGATTGTCCTCAAAGGGAAAAGAATGGATGGACAGGTGATGCGCAGATCAACAGTGAAACCGGACTTTATAATTTTGATGCCATTACTGTCTATGAAAAATGGCTCGCTGATCACAGGGATGAACAACAATCCAATGGCGTGCTCCCTGCTATTATCCCTTCAAACGGATGGGGATACCAGTGGGCTAATGGTCCTGACTGGACCAGTTCATTAGCCATAATACCCTGGAATATTTATTTATTTTATGGTGATTCCCGCCTGTTGGAAAATTGTTATGAAAACATTAAAAAGTATGTTGATCATATTGATGAAATCAGTCCTTCCGGAATTACCACCTGGGGACTTGGGGACTGGCTTCCGGTTAAATCGGTAACACCCAAAGAATTTACTTCAACCATTTATTTTTATGTAGATGCTGAAATACTTGCTAAATCAGCACGAATTTTCGGAAAAGAGGATGATTTCAGAAAGTATTCAGCTCTTGCGGAAAAGATCAAAAATGCACTTAACAAAAAATATCTTAATACTGAAACAGGTATTTATGGCAGCGGTTTTCAGACCGAATTGAGTGCACCTTTGAAGTGGGGAATAGTACCTGAAGAAATGATCGGTAAAGTGGCTGAAAAACTTGCTGAAAGAGTTATTGCGGATAACAGCCATATAGATGTCGGGTTACTTGGAACAAAAACGATCCTGAATGCACTTAGCGAAAATGGTTATTCTGATCTGGCATATACAGTGGCTTCCCAGGAAACATATCCCTCCTGGAGCTGGTGGATAGTCAATGGCGCAACAACTTTTCATGAAAACTGGCCCATTGATGCAAAACGGGATATCTCCCTGAACCATATAGGATTTGGAGAGATAAATGCATGGTACTATAAAGCACTCGGTGGAATCCTCCCCGATGAAAAATTCCCCGGTTTTAAAAATATAATTCTGAAACCTAATTTTGTTAAAGGATTAAATCAATTTGAGGCCCAACACATTGGACCATACGGAACTATAATATCTGCATGGGAAAGATCAGGCAATAAGATCCTTTATAATGTCGTTATCCCACCTAATAGCTCTGCTGAACTTTATATCAAAGCCGTTGAAGTTCTTGAAAGTGAGAAAGATATATCGGAAAATAAATATATCAGGTTAACTGAAAAGGGAAATGGGAATATATGTTTATATCTGACATCAGGGAATTACAGATTCCTGATCACCCTGTAAAAAATTACAATAATATGATTCACGCTGAGAAATCAATACAATACATTTTGATATTTTTGCTTGCAGTATGCTGCAGCCGGAGTAAACCTGAACTTTATGATGTGAAGGTTGAAAATTTAAAGGATCCCCTAGGTATTGACAATCCTGAACCACGTTTTAGCTGGAAGATAAAAAGCGGGGAAAATGATACAAAACAAACAGCATATCAGGTTCTGGTTTCACAGGATCCCTCTGTTCTTGAAGAAAATAAAGGAGATCTGTGGGATTCAGAGAAAATAAGCTCTTCAGAAAGCATCTTAATACCATATAACGGGAAGATACCGGGTTCAGGATCAATAGCGTACTGGAAAGCAAGGATATGGGATGAATCAGGCAGGGCATCATCATGGAGTGCGGTTTCAGAGTTCAGTACAGGATTATTGACTAAAGATGACTGGGAAGCCTCTTATATCTGTTATCGTTCTGAAGCTGGATTTAAAGAATGCCCCCAACTGATGAAATCATTTGAATTAACGGATACAAGTGGCAGATATCTGCTTTATGTTAATTCTCTGGGATATCACGAAATATTCGTTAATGGAAGCAAAGCAGGAGATGCTGTGCTCACACCGGCAGTCTCCCAGTTTAATAAACGCTCACTGGTAATAACTTATGATATTTCCCGATATATTAAACAAGGTCACAACTCCCTGATCATATGGTTAGGCAGTGGATGGTACACTGAAGGATTACCGGGTGTGGTAAATAGCGGCCCCGTGGTAAAAGCACAACTGGAAAGAATTAATCATGGCAAAAGGGAAATGATCCTTAAAACAGATGAATCCTGGGTGGGAAGAAAAAGTGAATATACCCGTGAAGGTACATGGAGACCCTGGGAATTCGGTGGAGAAATACTTAACGGGAATTTGGCAGGAAGAGATATTTCATCAGGTATTAAAGAGGAGAGAATGTGGGAACCTGTTACACTGGTTGACGTGCCTGATCATGAGGTAAGTCCACAGATGACAGAACCAAACCGTATCAGGGACACCATAAAACCTGTTGAAATAAAACTGATATCCGAAAATCAATATTTGATTGATATGGGTAAGAACCTGGCTGGCTGGTTTGAAATACATTTTACGGAATTGAATAAAGACCAGGAAATATTGATTGAATATAGCGATCATCTGGATAAAAACGGAAATTTCTCAGATCAGAAACAGTATGACCGGTATATTGCATCCGGCAAAGGAAATGAATATTTTATCAATAAGTTTAATTATCATGGATTCAGATATGTAAGAGTTTCAAACCTGCAAAAATCGCCAGTACCTGATTCTATACGTGCTTTCCTGATACATACTGATTATCAGTCAGCTTCCGGGTTCACCTGTTCTGATCCTGATCTGAACCAGATACACGATATGATCCGCTATACACTTCGTTGTCTCAGTCCCGGAGGTTACCTGGTAGATTGCCCGCAGATAGAACGTCTTGGATATGGAGGTGATGGGAATGCATCCACGCAAACTGCCCAAACAATGTTCGATCTATATCCTTTGTATTCTAACTGGTTGCAGGCATGGAAAGACTGTATTCGTGAGGATGGAGGCATGCCGCATACTGCCCCGAATCCCTATCCGGCAGGAGGAGGCCCCTATTGGTGCGGGTTTATTATTACTGCTGCATGGAATACTTTTATGAGTTACGGCGATACCCTTATTCTGGAAAAATATTATCCAACTATGCAAAAATGGCTTGAGTATGTTGACAAATATACTGTGAATGGTTTGTTAACAAGATGGCCGGATAACGATTACAGGGGCTGGTATCTTGGAGACTGGGCAGCACCTGATGGGGTGGATGTTACCGCTGAAACCTCAATCAATCTTATAAATAACTGTTTTATCTCTTTATGTTTTGATTGTATGAGAAAAATTGCAGGTGTGTTGAATAAGCCTGCAGAGGTTATTATTTATACTGAAAAAAGAGATGAGTTAAGAAAAAATATTCATCACACCTTTTATAACGGATCCGGAAATATTTATGCAACAGGTTCCCAGCTTGACCTGACATATCCTTTGCTTGCTGATGTAGTGCCTGATGAATATAGAGGGGCAGTGAAAAAAAGTCTGCTTGATGAAATTCTTATCAACCGTAACGGTCATTTTGCATGCGGACTGGTTGGAGTGCCTGTATTTACGGAATGGACAGTAAAAAACAGGGAGGCAGACCTGATGTATAGCATGTTGAAAAAAAGAACTTGTCCCGGATATCTTTATATGATCGATAATGGTGGAACTACAACATGGGAATACTGGCATGGTGACCGCAGCTATATCCATAACTGTTATAACGGGATAGGCTCCTGGTTTTATAAGGCTATAGGAGGAATACAGACCGATGAAAATTATCCTGCTTACAGTAAAGTAATAATTCATCCTCAGATACCGGAAGGTGTTACCTGGGCAAAAACCTGGAAAGAAACCCCGTATGGACAGCTTGTCGTGAACTGGGAATTAAAAAATAACAAAATGGAAATGGAACTTGAAATTCCTCCAGGAGTGAATGCAGACGTGGTAATTCCATCCGGTATCAGTAAATATCAGATAGGGAGGAAAGAATATATAACGGAAGGGGATGGGGATACGAAGGTAAGCATTGGCAGTGGGAGGTATTTGATTATGTATGGCAGGAATAAATAAATAATTATGATGTAGAGGCAGGGCATGCCCTGCCTGTACGCCGTGTTTTTGCATGCCCTGCATGTACACCACGTATTTGCATGCCCTGCCTGTATCCCATGTTATAGGATGTCCTGCCTGTACGCCATGTTTTTGCATTACCCTGCTGTGTCTTAGCGTGTCTTTGGCATTGTTCTTTTCACCGACGCTGTCCGGCTGAAAAACGCCGGACAGGTCTTATCAACCGAAACTTCAGTGAAGGTTGGTCTAAATTAAAGTAATAATTACCCATTTGTAAAACCTGGCTTTGCCAGCGTTGAATAGGGAGACAGCCCTGGCAAATTTAAAAATGATCATTCTATTATTATGTGATATCAACTCCTGGCTCTATCAGCGTGTTTCTGAGTAGTGACGCATAATCATTCGTCCTGGTGACGTATAATCATGCGTCCTGGTGACGCATAATCATGCGTACATGAAAACAAATAGATAATTAATCAAGGTATATAGCCTTTCCTTGAAAATAATTCCTGATTATCCGGTAATATTGACACCCAATTCTGTTAACGTTTTTATTAACTGATCTGAATTTTCAAAAAATATTCCCGTTATTCCAAGCTCGTTCGCTGCATCAATATTTGTTTGCCTGTCATCTATAAATATTGCCTGTTCAGGCTTTGTATTCATTTCATGTAATGCTATTTCATAAATTCTCCTGTCAGGCTTGATTACACCATGGTAACAGGATATCACAATATGATCAAAGAGTTTATCAAAGCCATATTTTCTTCTCCGGTGATTTGACATTTCCACAGAATCATTCGAAAGGATAGCAATATTGTATCCGTTTGCTTTTAATTGCCTTGCAATTTCTATTCCTCCGTCAATTGTCCTCATATATGATTCCAGGGCAATGTCATCATTATCAGCTGTAATATGTACCGATGCCAATAAGGATTTCCAGAATTCAGGATCACTTATTTTACCACTGTCAGCCAAGGGTCGTAATTTTCTTTTCGCATCAAAGAGCTGATTTTCATCAACTGAATATTTCACTGCGAGATCTTTTATTTTCCAATCAATAAAATCAATAAGCAATACACCTCCAACATCAAAATACACAGTTGAAAAGTCTTTTTTGTTCTTTGTCATAATTTAATTCTTTTTTATTAATTATTAACCACTTATGCGGTTTGATTCTTAGATATATTTGATAATAATAATGTTTTATTGTAACTAATTTTACTTTAGGAGATTATGAATTTTTTAATATTCCGGGGGTTGTTTCATAAATGTTTTTTACCACAAAGCACACAAAGGACAACACAAAGTACGCAAAGTATTGTATATCATGAATATATACTTTGTGTCCTTTGTGCATACTTTGAGTCCTTAGTGGTAAAACACATTTATGAGACAGCCTCTTTATTAATAACCCGATTCTGAAGTCTTTTTTAATGACAATGGTATTAAGATAAGAAACGCAATTATAGCGCATGCGATCCAGAATATGAATGTACTTGTCCATCCCCAGTGATCGCTGACCCATCCACTGATAATGGAAGTTAAAAACGTTCCGATATAACTCATTGCACCGGTCAGTCCGACAGCGGATGCCACGGCTCTTCTCGGTACGAGGGCAAGCGGACCAAGACCTGTAGTAACCATCTGGGCACCATAGATAAAAAATCCTGCCATTCCGAAGGCGACCGCATCCCACATACCGGCATTTACCGGTAAATAATAAATAAAAATAATGGCAGCAATAATTCCTATTATATAGATCAATGCAACAGCAAGGTTTCTTTTTGGGAAAAACTTGTCAGCAATAAAACCTGCGAGAATAGTACCGGGAATGGCCATAAGTTCCAGAAAACTGGATTTTACACCACCTGAACTGATAGATATGTTTTTTACTTCTGTTAAATAAGTAACACCCCAATCTCCTAAACCGTACCTTACCATATAGATCAGCATACATGCAAATGCCAGTAACCATATCCTTGAATTATTCAAAACATATTTCCGGAACAATTCTTTAGCAGATTCATTAGTATCCATGACAGTGTTTTTGACTACATCGCCATGATAAACCTGTATTGGAGGCAGGCCTACGGATTCCGGGCGGTCCTTCATTTGCCAGATAACATAGATAGCTCCTAAGATGCAAAAGCCAGCCGGTAGATAAAATCCATAACGCCATCCCATTTTTTCTACAATAAAACCACCAGCCAGTAAAATAGCAAATGAACCCACATTATGGCAGGTATTCCAGATACTGTAAAACCTGCCCCTCTCTTTTGAACTGAACCAGTTTGCCATGGTTTTTGGGCCAATCGGACTACCCATGGATTGAAAAAATCCGTTCATTATCCAAAAAACACCGAAAAACCAGATACTCGAGCTCATTCCAAAGAAAATAGAAACAAGTGCAGCTCCAAAAAGCCCAAAGGCCATAAAATACCTTGGATTTGACCTGTCGCACAGAGGCCCGTTTATTAATTTGGCAAACGCATATGTAGTACCAAATAGAGATAAAATAACACCCATTTGAGTTTTGCTCAATTCTAGGGAATCCATCAGGGCTGGTAAGGCAATAGATAAGTTTTTACGGATCAGATAAAAAAATGCGTATCCCAGGTAAACAGAAATAAAAACCTGGATCCTGTATTTCCGGTAAGCAGATGCAACCTGGTCATCCGGTAAGGGATCAATTGGGGGTGCAGTTTTTAAATAATCCATAAATTTCATGGCAATACCTTTCATCTCTAATTATTTGAATTAAATATCTTTAAGAAATATTATACCTAAAACCTGAAATAATAAATCCGCTCCGAAAAGATATCTTTCCAATTTTAATAGAAAGAATTGCCACAGATTACTCAGATTATCAATTAATTAACACAAATTAATCTGTGAATCTGTGGCTATATTTGAAATAATATGACTTTTCGGAATTGACTCAATAATGAAAATGTTGAATTTTAATCCCAGGTTTAATATATTATAACTTGATTTTATTATTCACATCAACAGATAATTATAAAACTGTTTTGATGTTATTAATGGTTTCAATGATCACATCAAAAGCTTTATAAATCTTATCTTCCGGATGCCTGACTAAATTTAAGCAGATGTAGTAGTAGAGGGCGTAAAAATATGTATTTAAAAATTAAAAATAAAAACAACTTATGAATTTTTTATTAAAGGCAGTGTATTTTATTTCCTGTGGCCCGGGACGCCAGCCGGGCTCAGGCCTGCTTACCGAGGTGAGTGCATGAGGTCCGGCATCGCTTTCCCCATAATTAAATTCACTCCCCACTCACTCCGGTGATGGAAGATATTTTACCAATCCACTCTCATCGTACATAATGTGCCGGTCAAGATATACCTGGTGATTCCCGTTGACATAATATGTTATCTTGTTCAACCTGTCAAGCTCATCATAGTCAAATGTCTCTTTCAGGTTTTTGTGAATATCTTCCCGGTACGACATATTCCGCCTGTTGTTAAAACCGTAATTCATCCCTCTGCCGGTTCGCTCCATACCAGATGTCCAGCTCTTTTGAGCCCTGAATGATATTTTTCACCTTGTTGAAAGAGGTGTATTCCAGTGCCTGGTCTGTAGTATTTGCTACAGACGCAAGGTTGTTAACCTGGTAATGAAAAGTTCTTCTCTATTGTATCAAATGTTGACTTGAACCTTGTTAATTACAAATTCTATTTCCTATTTCTTCAATTTATATATTTCCTTTTCTGATTTCACCTAAAATTCCGGCAATTGAAAAGAATAAAATCACAGTGACAATAATATAAACAACTATCCAAATGCCTTTTTTATGTTTTATTTTATTTTTTTCTTCTCTCCATTTTTCTTCTAAATTGTTAAATGGCTTCACATACGTATAACGTATATAATTGGGAATTAAAAATATAAAGAAAGAAGCGTATAAAAAGAAATTATTAGCCTTAAGAACTTGTTCAGTAAAAAATAAAAAAACAATTGAAAAAACATGAAATTGCTGCATTAAGGAAACTAACCCAAGTGCGTAAATTTTTGGAGTATCATCTCCCCATTTGTTTTTATAGGTGTCATAAGTCCTATAATAAACATAATCAAACCATCTTATTATAATCATTATTTGTTATTAAATAAGTTTTCAGTCTTTCCCAATCTTCCTTATTTTCAACACTATCTTTATCAATGTATCCAACTACTCTATTGCCATCTCTTAAGGTATCTTAATAATTTTCTTTAATTATTAGCGGGAAATAAACACTAATAAATTCAAATCTTATTTTACTTTTTAAATCCTTCTCAATCTCCCTGGCTATCATCCGGCTTAAAAAAATAGTTTTTTTATTTTTTACAATTATCTTGTAATAATAATAGCTATTAAATGGAAGCTTAGAAGTAATTATATTGCCACAATATTTTTCAATTACTACAATTTCATTATAATCAATTATTTGTATTTGAGTATCTTCAAGTATAATTAATTTTTGTTTAATGTTGTTTATCTCTAAAGATTTATTCTTGTCATTTAAAAAATAATTCATTTGTAATATGAATGTGGGGATGCAAGTGAAACTAATAGTGACAATCGCTATTAGCCATGCAACTAATTGATCCTCTGTTTTATAAGTACAAAACATTAATGGGACAAAAATAGTGCCTGATAATAAAAATATAAAAAAAGGGAAAATAGCTGGCTGAATAAACGATATAAAGCTAACTCTTTGTTTCTTATTAGAATTTATATCCATAACATTGATTCTATTATAGCTAACATTAGATAAAAATGATAGTTAACAAGAAGATACTTAAAGTATAAAAAATATAACATGTCCTTTTTATTCTGGATGCCAACATAAATAACTCAATATTTTGGGATTCTAATTCCTTCTTTCTTCCAAAAAATATTGGCAATAAAATTAATGGATTAACAAATTCAAATCTATTGATAGAATCCACAACTGATCCTGCGTAATTTTCTTCTTGTGAATTAGTCTTTCTGTAATATCGAAAATGAAATTCAATTTTGTAAGCTAGGCTTATTGCTAAACCAAATACTAAGAGTATTATTAATATCATTTTTATTTCCATATTTTCAATAAATTGTTGTGTACGTCCACTGGAATGTTCCAGCAGCAGGAGGTCCAATAGAAAATCCGAGTGCTGCAGATTGGTAAATTGGACCTGGATTAATAATATAAGTAGAGTTTTGTTGTACCCCAAAATCAAGAATAAGAGCACCACCATTTATTGACCCTGACCAACCTTCAAGCGAATATATATTAAAATTAGGAACTATAGATGTCGTAATGGTCATTAATATACCAATACTGTAATCAAATCCAATTGCAAAACCAATCGTTGTGTAAAATCTGGATTTTGTTCCTTGTATAATAATACCTGCCTCTGCTGTAAAGCCATGACCTAAGGCTCCCGTAATATTAATACCTAATTGAATAACTGGTTCATTTAAGCTAGGACATATTATACCTGTAATTTCATAATCTTCTCCAAGATTCGGACTAGGAAATATAATATGATCCTCATCTGATTTAAAAGTAAAACTTACCACCCCATAAAATGTAGTCGTAAAAACTGACCATACATCTAAGTTCCCATTTGGGTTTACTTTTATCAGGTTCTTTCCAAGACGTGTACCTCTTCCTGCATAGTAATATTCTTCAAAATCAATAAAAGCATTTGGTAATAAATTTGGTAAAATAAATTTATAATACACTTCCTGAAAGGTAACTTCCTGACCTGAAGACGACCTATAGCCTGTAGATGACGAGGGGTCATAATGATAACCACCTTCACTATCCAAATGCTTGTGTTGTGAATGTACTTCCCTCTGCCAGTCAGTTTGACCATCATGAAATACTCTATCGATAAGCCCATTCCACCAATATCCCCCCGGATCCACAAACCTTAAAGGATTATTCACACAATAGCTGTACCTGTTAAAACTTTGCGTAAAAGCCGGATCCTGCACAAACAAATCAGGACTCAGGAACCTGGCTGTATGCGGATCATACATCCTGCCGTTCATATTAATGAGACCAAATGCACTAAGATGCTCATGTCCCGTATACCCACGATCAAACCGGTAACTTCCACCAGAAATCATTTCATCCCAATCCTCCGGGTCCCTCATACGTCCAAACGCATCAAAACTCTTCTCTTCATAAACATTGCCATTCTCATCCGTGATCAATACCAGCGAGCCCAAATGATCGGGATGAACGTAAAACATCGAGTCAACATTGTTCTTTCTCTGCATGATAGCAGCGATACCTGTGCCTGCGAAAATATAATGCAACTCGCGGTTCTCATCTCCCGTCTCCCTTTCATAATTACCATGGGCAAAATACTTCGTTAGCTGATACGCACTATCTGAAAAAACGGTCTTCACCCTCTGCCGGTTCGCCCCATACCAGATGTCCAGCTCTTTTGAGCCCTGGATGATATTTTTTACCTTGTTGAAAGATGTGTATTCCAGCGCCTGGTCTGTGGTATCCGCTACATCTGCAAGGTTGGTCACCAGCGTTACCGCATGTGGTTTATCCTGATCGTAAGTGTAACTGCCGGCAGCGGTGCTTGAGGTTATGTTCCCGTTGGAACTGTAAGCAAAGTTTTGCGTATTTTCCCCAAATGTAATTTCTGTTAACCGGTTCAGGTTGTCGTAAGTGAAATTCTCCGTCATATCACGTATCGAATCCTTTCGCCAGGAAAGATTGCCGGTTCCCAGGTCCCAACCGTACTGCAAATGCTGGATCGTACCGGTCTTTATGCCTGTTACATACCCATGGTCATAGCTGAACTGGCTTACCAGGCTGTTGCCATAAGTGGAACCGGTGATCTGATCTCTTGCATTCATGGAGTTGGCCTGCCAGATAAGGGAATTGTCAGAAGTTCTTTTAATCTGACTAAGATACGAATTATTGTTGTAAATATATTTTATTGCAAAGCCTGAGGGATACACCAGGACGGAATCCCTCCCGTACCTGTCATATACCTTTGTCTCCGTCAGATCAAGACTGCCTATAGTTTCGGTTTTTGAAGTCAGCCTGCTATAGGCATCATAGGTGAATTCTACCTCCACACTGTCCGGGGATGTGATCACTGCCAGCTTCCCTACTCCATTGTCTTTGGTGTCGTAGGTAAAGGTGGTTGTCCCTTCCAGCTCTTCCATGGTGATGATCCTTCCCAGGTTATCATAGCTGAGTTCTGTCACCGTATCATTGGCATTTTGTGATATCATCTCTCCGAAAGGATTATACTCAAAGGTATAGGTTCCGGCATTGGGTTCGCTTATTTTTGTTCTGTTACCCAGGTTATCAAATTCCAGCGAGGTAACCAGTCCCCCGGGGGATGTCACCATTTTCGGCAAGCCGGAGCTGTAGTAAGCATAAGTGACAGAGCCGCCTGCATCTGTGACGGTGGACAACTGCCCGGCAGGATCAATAGTCCTGGTAACCGACTGGTTTGGGGAGGCAGAGGTATTGGTGGTAGTGACAGACCTCCCGTTGTAACTGATGGTGGTATTTCCCAGGGGGGAAGATATCCCTGTATTGCGACCGGATGCATCGTAGGAGTATGTGGTCCATTCCGGCTGTGTCCCGGAATAATAAGGCTCTGATATTTTATACACCCTTCCGCCGGCATTGTATTCCATATCTGTAAAAACAGCCGTTCCGTCAAATCCTGTTTTCTCCCGGCGTATCTCCCGTCCCAGGCTGTCCAGTACGGAACGCTGTGACGGGAATCCGTCTCTTTCTGTTTCCACAGCGTATAAGGCGTATGCAGGGTCTCCCTCTTCGGCCCAGTCAATTGTATATGTTACCTGGCTCCCGTCAGGAAGTGTGGTCTTCTTCAGTCTTCCGAATTCGTCATACTGGTAGCTGGTTACAAGATCATTTACATCGGTGGACGACAGGATATTCCCATACGCACCGTTCCAGGTCATCTCAACGGATTGCCCCAGGGTATTTGTTTTGCTGGCAATGTTCCCGCAAGTGTCGTAAGTCATGCTCTGGTACCTGGCGTTCATGCCCTCGGCAGAATGGGTGACTTTTGTCAGCAGTCCCAGTGGATGGTCATACTCATATACCGTGGTAACAGGATGTTCCGCATTGATGTCGTTTATGGTGGTATCCGGCTGCCCATGATCATTATACCCGGTATAGGAAGAAAGTACATAATCATCTTCCCCGCTGCGTTTCTTTTTCAGGGTGGAAAGAGTGATCCTGGAAGGACACCAGGAACCGCCGGCTATAAATGTATTTGTGAGTGTATCGGAAGCTTCCCCGTCATAATCGGTGATGATCTTCTGTACGTTGCCGCAGGTATCGTATTCAAAGGAGGTAGTGATAACAATATCTTCCAGCATGTAATTCTTCTCCGTTTCACTGATATACGGGAATATCCTGCCATTCCCGTTGGTGATCACGGAATTGGTATATGTCTCCACGTAAGCAGTATCACCGGAAGATTTTATTTCCAGTTTTTGTATCCGCGGGAAGAAATAATCTGTGTTATATTCAAAGGTTTTTATGGTTTCCAGGCCGGTGGAGCTGTTACTTGCGTTTATCTTTGTAAATCCCAAAAGGCCTCTGCCTTGTTGATGTAGTTTTGCACCGGAATAGGTAAAGGAGTTTTCTGTTATCTCCCCGGTTCCGCTTCCTGTGGTTGCAGAAGACAGCACATATAACGGCCCTTTCAGGTCTGCCACAGGGTACTGAGCACCGGATCCTTTCGTGTACACATCAGCGTCTGTTAAAGGAGTATAGGAGAAACTGATCTTTTGGTTTAAGCCATTGGTGACAGATTGAACCAGGCAATGATCCCGGTTGGGAAAGAATCCATGAAAATAATATGAGTTATACAATTCTGCCATTCCGTCCCCGTTAAAATCTCCCGCATTGGCTTCAATGGAAGACACATTAGCTTCCTCATAAGTGACAACCTCAAAGGAATCCGCCGTACTCCAGGCGACATACATCCCCAGTTCAGTGCCATCCTGTTCTCCATAACCCACGAAAATAAGGTCAGTTCTTCCATCCCCGTTTGCATCCCCTGAGTAGATAAGATTCTTCGCTGTGGAAAGATCCCCAATGGTGAGATAACTTGTTTCAAGGCTGGTACCGGTGGAATAGTATATACCCCACATATTGTTTGGCCCTTGCTGAAGCGGGGGTGACGGAAAGGCTATATCCGTTTTCCCGTCCCCGTTAAAATCCCCGAAATTAAAGGAAGTCCTGCTGACAACTAATTGTGAGAAGATATGTGTCAGGCTGTCATCTGTAAGTTCATAGAAATGTGCCTGCAGATTGCTGCCAAGGAACATTATTTCTGCCTTGTTATCCCCGTTAATATCCAGTTCAATGGCCTCCGGAGATTTCGATACCGATATCTCATCATTATATGCTTCCAGGTAATAGCTATCTACCGTAAATCCAAATGAAGGTGTTAATGTGAAATTAATTACGTCATAATTATCCCCGTACCGGAGTATGCCTTCGCATTTCCCGTCCCCGTTAAAATCTGCCAGGTGAAATTTATACGGTGCGGAAAAAGAACAATAAAATGAATCGGATTGTGCAGTAAAGTCTGTGCCATCTGATAAATAAGGAGTAAAGCACCTGTTTGGATAACTCAAATAATCCATGATTACATCCTCAGAAAGGTCACCGTTTATATCTCCGACATACAGGTTCTGATAGTTGTAACCTGTCGGTAAATCAATTGTATCGGTATTTGTGAAATTTATTCCATCTCCATTGTTAATATATACAAGTCCATTATACCCTGAAATATTAATAAAATCCAGGTAACCGTCACCATTGAAATCACCCGTATGATCCATGGTCAATGATGGTTTCCATGTTTCGGTATAACTATCTTCGTATGTTCCCCATTCAACCAGTGTGGAATTACAGGCTGTCCCGTTTTCCCCTTTCTGTATGATCTCTGCAAGCTGTGATTCATGATTGTAGAAATAATTGAATTCATATTCCCGGATAAGGGTACTTTTATGCTTCACCCCGATAGCTTTCAGCAGGACGTTATCCTGCACCGGGCTGCCGGCAATATAGGAGATGTTTTTATCACTCTTCTGCTCATAGGTGAAAACAATGCTGTTATCCGGGTAGTATCCTGCCGAGGGATTTCCCGTGTATTTAATCTCTATGGGACGGACTTCCCCTGTGCTGTTATTTTCATAGTAAAGGAATTCTATATAATTTCCGTAGTTATCTTCTATTTTATTCAGATACCAGAACAGTACATCGGTTTGTTCCTTTGCTTCTATTTTCGAATTATAGGTATTCCCGTATTCCAGTGTTGACCCGTCTTTTGTTTCAACAATAAAATAGGAAGGACCGGAACCTTTTGTCCCGTAAGAGGTGATCCTCGAGAAATCTTCAAATTCTGTCCTGTACTCTGTTCCGCTTGCCCCATAGGTTCCGTCAACTGCAATGAGCCTGTTACCGTCCAGAGCATATTTATCATCCCCGTCCAGGTTTATGCTGCCTGCTTCCTCATCGTGATATACATCCCTGTTTACCCTTGATATACAGGAGATGCCGCTTATATCCCATCCTCTTCCCAGTAAACCGGTCCCGGCATTGCTGTTATAGGTAATGGCAATCCGGGGAGTCATACCTGCCCTTCCCGGGGGGACCTCTATGGGAATGGAGTATGTAGCCGCTCCTGAGGCAGATACATCAAATGTCCCCGGCAAGCTGCCTACCGGCAGGGAAGTGTTCAGCTCCCGGCCATAATCCGGCTGCTGAATGTAAGAGATATCCGGTAAGCACATCCTGGCTTCAAACTTGTCGGTACCGGAGGGAGAGTAATAAAATCCAGGGGCCAGTACAATGCTGTCATAGGCTTCGTAGGTTTTGTTCCCGGTAATGGTGGTATCCAGTATCCAATAGTCATCTACGTATACCTGTGAATGGATAAGAAATATATTTATAGATATTATTATCCCTGACAGAAATAATGGTAAATATTTCATTTTTATATTATTTTGGCAAAATTTTCCAGCTCCGGCACAGCTTTATTAATAGTACCGGTAATGATATGCTGTTTGCAGATAACCATCCTGCCGGAGGATTGTGCTTTATGCTGTGCCTGAATGTTGAGAGAAAAGAAGATCAAAAATGTAATAACTGTAACAGAACTTTTATAAAATAAAGTTTTCATACATTTGGATTTTTAAATTTTGGATTAATAGCATTTTTCATAATCCAAATATATGGACTTATTTCTATATAATAATACTTTAGACAGTTGGAACATACGCTGTTTTATTAAAATATTTATATTCTTCGCCTGTAATAATTTAATTTACAAGCTTTTAGTTGATGAAGAAAAATATTTCCTGATTTTTAGAAAAAATGGAAAAAAATGAAGAAAATGACAATTTTTTAGGGTGGTTTTTTGTCATTAACCAATTTTTAAAAAATTATTCACATTTTAAAACAAAATATCTCGCATAATTATCTGAATTTGTATATTGTAAAATTAAACCTGTTTAGAATGAATAAAACAATATATCTCTTATCAGTAATTCTTATTCAGACAGGTATATATTTTACTGCCAGCTCACAGGAAAAAGTTCCTGATCCTGTTATGCAGAAAATCTATGAGGAAATCAGGACTCCCTATAAATACGGACTTGTTCTTACAGCGGAAGATACAGCTAAGATGGTGGATTCTCCATGTATTTTTCGCTATAAGAATAATTGGTTTATGACCTATATTGTATTTGATGGAAGGGGATATGAAACATGGATGGCAAGGAGTGATGATCTGCTTCATTGGAAAACATTGGGTCGGATTATGTCTTTTAGTCCAGGGATATGGGATTCCGAGCAGAAAGCCGGTTATATTGCGCTGCAGGATTATACCTGGGGAGGGAGCTATGAGGTTCAGAAATATCAGGGCAAATACTGGATGTCATACCTTGGAGGCAATACATCAGGATATGAAGCAGGTAAACTTGCAATAGGTATTGCTTCAGCAAATAACCTGACCAGAATATCTGAATGGGATAGATTGGATCATCCTGTTCTTGCACCTTCTGATCCTGATGCACGTTGGTATGATCGTAGGACGATATTTAAGAGCACTGTGATTTGGGATAAAGAAGAATCGTTGGGATATCCATTTATAATGTTCTATAATGCTGCAGGAAGCGATGAAGCCTCCGGGATAAAGGAAGCAGAGAGAATTTCTATGGCCGTTTCCGGAAATTTATTACAGTGGTACAGGTATGGAGACCAACCTGTAATTGACCATCAAACCGGAATTTCAGGAGATGCGTTTATAACACGCATAGAAAACCTGTGGGTGATGTTTTATTTCGGCGCTTTCTGGAAACCCGGTGCATTCGACCGTTTTGCCTGTTCATATGATCTTGTGAACTGGACAACCTGGAATGGGGAGGATCTTATCAGTCCTTCCGAACCCTACGATGACCGCTATGCACACAAACCTTATGTCATTAAATATAACGGAATAGTATATCATTTTTACTGTGCTGTAAATAAACAGGGCAGGAGAGGGATCGCTGTTTCCACATCAGTGGATACAGGTAAAAGCAACCTGAATTTTCCTGAATAACATGAATGATATCCATAACACCCTGCAATAATTCGATAAATTAAAAAAACGCAGAGGCGCAAAATATTGATTAACAACAATAAAAGCTTCAGCAGCACGCAGATGACAGAGTAAGGAAGAAGGGAGCCTTTAAATTAGTAACTTGCAAAAGTCCCCCTCCTTGCTCCGCCATAGCTTCGCGAAGGCGAGTGGGGGATTCCAGCCTGCCGACTGGCAGGTAGGGGGAGATTACTTTTTAAAGTAGGCTCAATATTTAAAAATTAAATTATGAGAATTTCTTCAATCATATTTCTTCTTATCCTTTTTCTAATCTCCGGATGTTACAATTTCAGCATCAAAAAATCCGACAATTCAGTTGAAATTGTATTACCTTCCGATGATAAAACGGATCAGCCCGGGAATATTAAACTCGAAATATTTTCCCCGGAAATCGTTAAAATTGCTGCCTCTTATGATGATTCAGTCTTAAGTGTTCCCAGTATCATTGCAGTTGAAAAACCGGACCGGGAAGTTAGTTTTTCTGTCAGAAGAAACAGGAGAAATATACAGATATCAACAGATAGTTTGATAGTTTCTATAGCTCTGCCTTCGGGGAAAATCAGTTTTTCTGACAGGAACGGTCATATTTTGTTATTGGAAAACGGACGCAGACTGACCCGCTTTTCAAATGAGGTCGTAGGGGACCAGCATCATGTCTTTCAGTATTTTCAATGGCAGGAAGATGAAGCTCATTTTGGGCTGGGTCAGCACGACCATGGATTTCTGAATCTTCGTGGAAAAGAGATAGAACTATACCAGGAAAATACAAAAGTATCGGTTCCCTTCCTGTTGTCAGCAAAGGGATATGGTTTACTATGGGATAATTATTCCCGGAGCGCCTATAATGATACCGGCGACAGCTCTTTTTTCTATTCTGAAACTGGGGATAAAATTCAATATTATTTTATCAGGGGTGTAAATTTCGACAGTATTATTTCAGGATACAGGTACCTGACCGGGGAAGCACCATTATATCCAAAGTGGGCATTAGGTTATATGCAAAGCAGGAACAGGTACCGTTCAGATAAAGAGCTGCTTGGCGTGGTTAAAAAACAGCGTGAGTTGAATATCCCTGTGGATGTGATCATCCTGGATTATTATCATTGGGGAGACCATGGTTTTGGTTCTTTTGTATTCGATAAAAAGGATTTTCCCGAACCGGTAAAAATGATTGATGAACTACATGAAAAGTATAACTGTAAACTTTTAGTTTCAGTCTGGCCATCTTTTACTCCCGGAACGAAAAACTGGCAGTTATTCAACGGGAATAATTACCTGCTGGATGTTATGGTTTCTTTCAACTCCCAGGTTCATGATGCCTTCAATCCTGCTGCCGGAAAACTTTATTATGATTTGCTGAAAGAAGCTTATCTGGATAAAGGAGTTGATGGCTGGTGGTTTGATGCAACCGAACCGGAAAACCTCAGGCAGTTTTATAAAAGCAATTGTTTCCTTGGTCATACGGCAAAGTACCTGAATCTTTATTCTTATTTTGACATGAGGAATATTTATGAGAACCAGGTAAAAGACACCGACAAAAGGATCTATATTCTTACACGTTCAGCATTTGCCGGACAGCAAAAATTTGGAACCACAGTATGGTCAGGTGATATACATTCCACTTTTAAAGAACTAAAAATCCAGATCCCTGCCGGTTTGAATTTTTGTATGTCAGGTATTCCATACTGGACTACGGATATTGGAGGATACAGGGGGGGGGATCCGTCTGACCCGGCTTATCAGGAGGTGTTTACACGCTGGTTTCAGTATGGGACATTTTGTCCCGTTTTCAGGGCTCATGGGCGAAGATATCCTGGTGACAGAACAGGCCCTAATGAAATATGGTCGTATGGATTGGAAAAGCAGGAAATACTTACTTCATACATTAATTTACGATACCGCCTGATGCCTTATATCTATTCACTTTCGGATATGGTAACATCGGAGGGATATACCATCATGCGTGGTTTGCCTTTTGATTTTCAGTCAGATACAAATGTTTATAAAATCACTGACCAGTTTATGTTTGGAAAGAACCTCCTGGTCTGCCCTGTTACAGATCCAGGTGTAAATACCCGAAGTGTTTATCTCCCGGAAGGATGCCAGTGGTTTGATTTCTGGACAGGGGAAAAATATGAAGGGGGACAATATATAGTGGCATCAGCACCGATCCATATTATTCCCCTGTTTGTAAAGTCAGGTTCAATCATTCCAATGGGACCTGTAATGCAATACAGTACCGAAAAAATTGCCGATCCGCTTGAAATAAGAATTTACCCGGGTCAGGATGGTATTTTTACCATATATGAAGATGAGAATGATAATTTTAATTATCTTAAGGGTGTCTTTCAGAAAATTCCATTGCAATATAACAATACTGATAAAACGCTTACCATTGGTCCTTCTGTCGGGACATACCCGGGATGCCCCGTGGAACGTAAGTTACATATTGTTATAGTAGATGATAAAAAGGGGGTTGGAATGGAAGAGGTAAAGGTTGCTGATCATGATGTAATTTATTCAGGGAACAGAATGGTTATTAAGTTGGGGATTTAGCATGTTGTGCGATTTATATAAACTTAAATGTATTAATACAATACTTCGTTATAATTTTGTAATGTATTGATAAAGAACATTTTATTAATTGAATTAATTATTGCACATGTTATTAATAATCAGTATTTTAAGCCTTTGCACCTCAGCGTTTTTTTTAAATTAAACTAACTATTGTTAATAATGAAAAACCAATGTACTTATATACTAATTGTTTTTCTTTCTTTGATAATTTTTCCTGCATGTTTGACCAGGAAACCACCAACTGATAAAGAAGGGCGCCCGCTTATTGTTAAACTTGGGACAATTGATTGTGACCTGGTAGAGACAACTCCCATAGTGTTTAATAACAAAGTTTACCGTTTTGAATATGTCCGTACCCGATATTGGAATAATCATACCGGTGACTCATATTTCCGATTTGTTGATCACGAAACGGGAGAATTTACAAAATCTTTTGCCGAGGGCTATCATCTTGGGAGTGCTTTTGTATACAATGATACAGTTTATGTAACTGCTGTGGATAAGTGGGACGGTGAGACTGTCTATATTTTTGCTTCAAATGACCTTGAAAACTGGAATTGCAGGAAAGCTTTTACATTGCCGGGATATGGCATTTATAATACTTCACTCATTAAAGCAGATAATAAATTTGTCTTAATGTTTGAAATTGGTAAACCTGAAGAGGAAGCAGGAGTACGATTTACTGCTCATTTTGCAACTTCACCTGATTTAAAAGAATGGGAAGTGCTGTCATCAGATCATAATTATTCAAAGGATCGTTATACTGCGCCCCATTGTTTAAGATATCTTGATGGATATTTTTATAATTTTTTTCTGGAATCTTATAATGGTTTTGAAATGAGGGTTGTGCGATCTAAAGATTTTATAGAATGGGAGTCCAGCCTCTTAATCCCGATATTAGAAGCTTCTTCAGAAGATAAAATAATTGTCAATGAAAATTTGCCAGAGGATTTAAAGCAAAAAATTTATAAAGCAGAAAACTGTAATAATTCTGATATTGATTTTTGTGAATATAAGGGACAATTAATTATTAACTATTCCTGGGGTAATCAAACAGGTATAGAGTTCCTTGCAGAAGCATTTTATGAAGGGACAACAGAACAATTCCTGAGAGGTTGGTTCCCTGAATAATTAAAAAATTTTGTAATCTATAAATACCAAACCGCACAAGCGGTTAAGGAAAAAACAGAATTATGAATGTATCTCAAGTAATAAATAGTAAGACAATCTTAATTTCACTGATTATTATACTATGTTCAGGATTTCTCATGTTGTTAGGTATTGGATGCAGACATTCACCACAAAACCAAAAAATCAGTGCACATTCAACTAAAAACTTTTTTATTGGAATTGATAACTCAGGTGACAAGTTTGAACCTGATGAATTTTTCAACTCTGCTGCAATGGAAGCCCTGGGTGTTGATTTTGTAGTTTATAAATACCGGGGACCAAAAGGTACTCTAGAAGAGGAAGCAGCGAAAATGAAAAAACTGGCAGAAAGTTTTCATGATAAGAAATTGAACATAGTCATAAATGTAGAATCCGGAAACTGGAGGCTGGATATGTTCAGCACAGATGGGCATAATTGGGTAAGGCAACCTGGTGATCTGCATTTGTTTAAATTTCCGCCACTGGCACTGAGGAGCCTGACGGAATCACCTGCTGTATGGGGTATAATGTATGATGAATTGGAACATTCGCAGATTACCCGTAATTTAACTTTGACCCTGCGTCATCCCGGCGTGGAACTTGTTAGTCTGGCTGAACCAACAGGTATGGATTTTAAATCAGCAGATATAGCTGTTTACGAAGGAGCAAAATCTCTCGTAGATGAATGTAAAGGCTATGGCACGGACAAGGTACTTACAGAACATGTATGGCCTGTTCTTTTCCATAATTTTGCACGTGCCGGTATAACTCCGGCATACAAACAAATGAAAGAGAACTGGTCAAATGTTATGGCTGCTTGTGCAATGGGTGCGTGCCTGCAATATAATAAGGAATTGTGGGCATGTCTTGACCTCTGGAATCATAATACCTTTCCCGGACACTCAGCAGAAGAATTATGGGCTAACCTGTTATTCGCATATTGGACCGGGGCCGATAAAGCTTATGTTGAAAGTATCGGTAATCACACTTATGACGTGTTTGATAACGGAGGTATAAAGCTAAAGGAAAGAGGGGAAACTCTGAGCCGCTTCGCAAAGGAATATTTACCCGATAATCCCCGCCCATATTCTTTCAGAGATTTTGAACCTGAAATCGCAATTATCAGGTTTGATGACACAGAATGGGGGCAAGGTGATGGTGTATATTGTACTGTTGATGCGAATAAGGAAGGTACCGAAAAGATGGATTTATATTGGAAAGACTGGCTCTTTGGAGCATATGACCTTAGCACAAGCCCTGAATCTGAAGAATGGATCAAAGCCTGGCATACCATCACACATGGAATGGTAAAAAAAGAAAGCCTTTCATGGAATGCAGGAAATTATTATAAAGGTGTACCACACAGATCTTTCGCTCCTGTAAATGCTCCGGTAGTATTTGATGATGATGTTACCGGGAAATATTTAAAAACTTTGAAACTTGCCTTCCTGTGTGGCTTGTTTATAAGCGAAAATACTCTGTCAGATGTATATTTCCTGGTCAGAAATAATGGGCTCGTTGTCGTGACATCAAAACGTTTTGCTCCGGAAAATTTTGTCCGGGAATATTATGGTGGAACTAAAAAATATGAAGACGGAAAGGGAAAATGGATAATCACTGATGATATGGCCGGCGAAGATTTAAAAAAAGCAGTAAAACCATTTATTGGTAAACCGGATGAAATCATTTATAAATTTTCAGAGAACCGAAAGGTGATAATGAAAATATCTCCTGATGGAAACGAACTTGAGATAATTAAAACAAATTTTTAACAGTATATACATAATAATAAATATTTGGAAATGAAGAAATTAAAACAAAAATTTTATATCCTGTTAACATCCGTTTCTTTGCTGACATTCAGTTTTTGTTTCAGGCAGGAAAAACAACCGGTTGATTATGTAGATCCGTTTATATGCACGCTGGGAGATCATGGCCATTGGCTTCCGGCAGCTCTTGTCCCGTTCGGACTGGTTCAACTGTGTCCCGACACATACCCCGGCAGCCTCACAGCTCACGGAGACCTGGCACATTCAGGATATGACTATTCTGATAACCATATTCGTGGATTCAGTCATCTGCACAGGGGAAGCTCTGGAGGTGGAAGAATTCATGACAGAGCAGGTCTGATTTCCCTTGTGCCTTTCGTGAATAACCCTGCTGATACATTTTTTATTAACCCTGTTCTGAAAATAAACAAGGATACTGAAAAAGCAGTTGCGGGATACTACAGCGTTCATCTTTTACAGGATGATATTCTGGCAGAATTGACTGCCACTTCTTTAACCGGGTTACATCGTTATACCTTTCCGGAAAATAAAATCCCGAAAATATTTATTAATTCAGGAAAAAGAGGAATTTCCATATCGTGTTCGCTTGTCAGTGAGAACAGCGTGGAAGGTTCAATGGGTAACAAGTATTTTGTAATGCAATTCAGCAGTCCTGCTACAAAATCCTTTATCTGGACCGGAGAGAATAAAAAAGAGGGTAATGTCACCGAAAACCGGCCGGGAGGAGGTATGATACTGGAATTTGCTGATTTGCAGAATAATGTATTGCTGGTAAAAGTAGGAATATCTTTAACCGGAATAGATGGAGCAAGTAAGAATCTGGAAACAGAATGCCCGGGATGGGATTTTCGGGAGATAAAAGAAAAAGCCAATGAAGACTGGAATAATGTTCTTTCCTCTATTCAGGTACAAGGTGGGATTGAAGAATATAAGACAATTTTTTATACTGCGCTTTACCACACGTGCTTTTTGCCCACTACCCTTACTGATGTGGATGGAAAGTACCCGGGGCTCGACAAACAGGTACACAAGGCTAAAGGGTATATCCATTACGGAGGTTTTGCATTCTGGGATTCTTTCCGGACAAAATATCCCCTGTATAGTTTATTTGCTCCCGAAATTTATCGTGACATTGTTACTTCACTCCGTGATCTCTATGAGCAGGCAGATAACTGGGGTCCTTTTCCCGAAACAGATCATCCCCCGCATGGAGTGCTCTTTAAAGCTGCCGGAGAAAATGGTTACTCGGTTCATAATTCCTGTCGCCATGAACACATGCTGATGGTTATGACCGATGCATGGTACAAAGGTCTTTTCACTCCCGATCTCAAAACTGTTTATCCTTATATACGGAAAGAAGCAATGTTGCAAATGCCGGAACGTTACGATTCTATAGGGTATATCCCTGCACGTCCCGATCAGACCGGTGAATATTGCTGGGATAACTGGTGTGTTGCCCGGTTGGCAAAGGAACTTGGTTATGAAGATGATTATAACTATTTCATGAAACGCTCCCGATATTGGAAAAATACATGGGATCCTTCTATCAGGTTTTTTCGTGCACGTGCTGCTGATGGTTCCTGGCTCGATTTTCCCGACGACCCGACCGTAAATCGTGAGAAATACACCTACGAAGGAAGCAAATGGCACTGGAGATGGAATGTTCTGCATGATGTTCCTGCCTTGATTGATATGTTTGGGGGTAAAGAATTATTTATAAAGGAACTGGAATATTTTTTTGATAATGATCTTTATACTGCCGGAAACCAGATTGATCTTCAGGCTCCTTTCCTTTTTAACTTTGCAGATGCTCCCTGGCTGACACAAAAATGGGTGCGAAAAATACTTACTGAACCAATAATTCAGAAATACGGTACACATAATTTTTTTCCGGAACCTGTCTTTGACCGTGTTTATAAATCAACTCCGGATGGTTATCTTCCCGAAATGGATTGTGATTATGGTTGTATGGCTGCCTGGTATGCAATGAGTGCAATGGGACTATACCAGGTGTGTCCCGGTGACCCGGTTTACCAGATCACAGCTCCCGTTTTCGATAAAGTGACATTAAAACTTAATCAAAAATTTTATCCTGCCAAAGAATTTAGTATTATTGCAGAAAACCTGGATAAGGAAAATATTTATATACTTTCGGCAGAATTAAACGGGAAACCATTGAACCGCTCATGGATAAGTCATGATGAAATAATAAAAGGAAGAAAACTTGTTTTTAAAATGGGAAATAAGCAAAATGAAAACTGGGGAATTGCTTCTGAATGAACAATATTAATGTTTTTTTTTGCAAGTTGCTGATTTATAGGACCTCCCCCTTTAGGGGGTTGGGGGGGGATAAAAATTGAAATTGAAAATAAAACTTCTTGCTGTAGCTTTTAATAATAAAAAATAATAATAAAGGAAAATATGAAATTGATCAGCACTATTGTTTCAGTGATTTGTTTTTGTTCATTATTCGGACAAAATACTGGTGCACAGGGTTTAAGAAAAGAAGGTTCACCACCTTCCGGTAAGGAGAAACAACCCGTTGTCCGTAAAGTGAAAGATGTTGTGATTTATGAAGATGCACGTTTTTATTCTTGTTTTCCTTCAGTTATCAAACGTCCGGATGGTGAATTGATGGTGGCATTCCGCAGGGCTCCGGATCGCAGGATTTTCGGTGAAAAGGGGAATAAACATGTTGACCCGAACAGTTACCTTGTAATGGTACGTTCCTCTGATGGTGAGAACTGGACCTCCGAACCCGAGCTGATCTATGCTCATCCTTTTGGCGGTTCACAGGATCCTTGCCTGTTGCAACTAAAAGATGGAACTATCCTTTGTTTAAGTTATGGATGGGCTTTTATTAACCAGGAAGCAAAAGATAACCTGAAAAAGCCTTATGCAGAAGCAGGAGGTGCCATCTTTCTTGGTGGATATACTGTTCGCTCTGTTGATGGAGGAAAAACCTGGACAGGACCGTTGTATCCTCCCCATATTGCCTCAGAGAAAAATTATACTCCGATGGGAGAACCTTTACCGGCCTATAACCGCGGCGCATTGTGTGAGGGGAAAAATGGGAGGATTTACTGGGTCGTTGCATCAGGAGATTCAGGAATAGTGAAAAAAACATCCACTCATTTGCTGGTATCAGATGATAAAGGTTTATCATGGCAATATTCGGCTCCTGTGGCGTCAGACGAAAAAGCATCATTTAATGAGACTTCAGTATATGAAACACCTGATGGGGATATTATTGCTTTTCTGCGGACGGCTGATCTTGAAGGACAGGCGTGTATCGCCCGTTCATCTGACGGCGGAAAAACTTTCGGAAAATGGGAAATAATGGGCTTCAAAGGACATCCCTTGAATGCATTACGATTACCTGATAACAAGGTGTTGTTAACCTATGGATATCGTTACGAACCTTATGGGATCAGAGCAAGGATACTGAACGCTGAATGTACTGATTTTAAAACTGCTCCCGAAATTATTCTTCGTGACGACGGCGGAACCGGCGACCTGGGTTATACCTGGCCTGTCTTGCTGGAAGGAAACAAAGTACTGGTTGTGTATTACTTTAATAGGGGAAATGGAACCCGCCATATTGCCGGTACTATATTGGAAATAAATTAGAATAATTGTAATATAGAGTCTGCTGCGAAAAGATATGGTTTCAATTTTAAAAGAAAGAATTGCCACAGATTACTCAGATTATCAATTAATTAATACAAATTAATCTGTGAATCTGTGGCGATATTTAAAATAATATGACTTTTCAGAGTAGACTCAATATATATTCATTTGAAAAAATCAAACCGCAATGGCGGTTTTATAAACCAAAATTAAATCTTAAATCATCATGAACAGAAATTTTAAATTATTATTGCCGGCTTTGATCCTGGCGTTTTTATCATCTGCCTCCTATGCAGATGTTAAACTTCCGAAAATATTCAGTTCCAATATGGTACTGCAACAGGGAATTGAGATTTCAGTATGGGGTTGGGCAGATAAAAATGAAAGTGTTACTGTTTCGTTAGACGGAAAATCAGTAAAAACAAAAGCTGATAAGAAAGGTTCATGGTCAGTAAAATTACCTTCCATGGATTATGGTGGCCCGTATACACTTTCCGTGAAAGGGAAAAACCTGGTGGAATTCACAAATGTAATGATTGGTGAAGTATGGGTATGTTCCGGTCAGTCTAATATGAATTGGAATGTTGGTAATAGCAACAATGCTGAAATTGAAATAGCTTCTGCCAATTACCCTGCTATACGTCTTTTTCAGGTCCCTTTGAGAATGGCAGAAACACCCAAGGAAGATTTTGAAGAAGGGGAATGGAAGGTTTGCACCCCGGAAAATGTTCCGAACTTCTCTGCAGTCGGATATTTTTTCGGAAGGGAACTTTTTCAGGAATTAAATGTGCCTGTAGGCCTTATACAATCTGCATGGGGCGGTACTGTTGCTGAGACCTGGATAAGCTCGCAAACAATAAAAGATGATCCCGATTTTGCTAAGAAACTTATTGAACTTCAAGGTGTAGATATTATGAAAGGAAATGAAGAAGAAGAGAAAAAGATAAAGGAACTCTTTGGAGATAAATTTCCATGGGCAGATATTGGAATTATTAATGGAATTCCGGTATGGGCAGATGTTAACCTGGATGATAGTGACTGGCGGAAAATTAATGTGCCAGGTTATTGGGAAGAACAGGATTATTCAATTTTTGACGGAGTAGCTTATTATCGCTGCGAAATTAACCTTACCCGGGAACAAATCAAACAGACTGCCGTTCTGCACCTTGGAATGGTGGATGATTCGGATATAACATGGATGAATGGCGTGGAAATCGGGAAAACCGATGGTCATAATATTAACAGAGTATATACAATCAGTTCGGAATTGTTGAATCCCGGTAAAAATATTCTGACAGTCAGGGTTAATGATACAGGCGGCCTGGGGGGTATCTGGGGGGAACCTGAGGATCAATTTCTGATGACAGGAAATGAGAAGATAGACATTTCCGGTGAATGGAAATTCCGTTTTGGTAAACCTTTAATTCGCAGAGGATTCACACCAAATGTGTATCCTACAGTTTTATTTAATGCTATGATTAATCCGATTGTCCCTTATGGTATAAAAGGTGCAATCTGGTACCAGGGGGAATCAAATGCAAGCAGGGCGCTACAGTATCAGAGAATATTTCCTGCCCTTATTAACGACTGGCGTTCTCACTGGAAGTTAGGTGACTTCCCGTTCTTATGGGTGCAACTGGCTAACTTCCGTAAACCTGTCGACGAACCTGCAAAAAGCGAATGGGCTGAGTTACGTGAAGCACAAACTATGACACTGAAACTTCCAAATACCGGCATGGCCTCTGCCATAGATATTGGTGAAGCAAATGATATTCATCCAAGGAATAAACAGGATGTGGGAAAACGTCTCGCCCTGAATGCGCTGAAAATTACCTACGGAAAAGACGTGGTTCATCAGGGACCAATGTTCAGTTCAGTTAAGTTTATAGAGCAGAAAGCTTATGTGACATTTGACTGTTTTGGCAGCGAACTTACTGTTAAAAACCGTTACGGATATGTTAACGGTTTTTCCATCGCAGGTCCTGATGGTAAATTTTATTGGGCACAGGCTCATATTGTAAGCGAAAACCAGGTGGAAGTATCTTGCGAAAAAGTTACTGAACCTTCAGCTGTAAGATACGGATGGGCAGATAACCCCGATGATCTGAACCTGTATAATAAGAAAGGACTGCCTGCCAACCCATTCCGGAGTAAATTATAAGGGAGATTATCCATATTACTAAAACCCAAATATAAGTCCAATCCGAAAAGTTATATTATTTCAAATATCGCCACAGATTCACAGATTAATTTGTATTAATGGATTGATAATGTGAGTAATCTGTGGCAATTCTGTCTTTTAAAATTGAAAAAATATCTTTTCGGAGCGGACTCAAATATAAAATTCCATACCATGTATAAATTTAAATCAACAATTATTGCGGTTACCATTGTATTCTCTCCTCTGATATCAAATTCATCATTAGCGCAAAATCCAATCTTAAAAACAGGAGAATGTTTACGTAACTGGTATCTCGCAGGACCTTTTCCACTGGAGGAAAATGCAAACAAAGATCAGTTTCTGTCAGGCTTTGATATTGATTTTCTGGAAAAATGTGGTGGTGAATCTAATCCTCGTGTTAAAGAAGGGCAAGCGGTAAAATATAATGATGTATCTGTACACTGGATTAAATATGAAAGCCCCGATGCTGTTATAAACCTGGATAAGATGATTTCGGAAGTAAGTTATGTCGCAGCTTATGCATATACTGAAATTGAATCAGAAAAAGAAGGAGTATATTTATATTCCCTTGGAGCTGACGATGGGGTGAGACTTTGGTTTAACGGTGAAAAAGTAGGGGACTATCCCGGTAAACGAAATGTTATCAATCAGGATGATAGATTAATACCGGTTAATGTTCGCAAAGGGAAAAATACCATCTTATTAAAAGTTGAAGAGAGAGGAGGTTCATGGGGATTCATTACCAGGTTTTTACCTACCGGTCCGGGTGAATTGGTTAACCTGATCCCCTTGTTTCATGTTTATGTAAAAAGCAATGGCACTCCTGAGTTGAGATTATCCAGGGAGGAGATTGCTGCTGAAAATTTATTCAAATCTGTCCGGCTTAAAATAATAAATGAAAATAATAAGGATATCATCTGGCAGGGAGATTGGGACCGTAAGCAGCATATGACCTTACCCTTCGGAAGTGATGAATATAGACCAAACATCCTGATAATTAATGCGATATTGACAGATGGTAACTTGTGGGAAAAAGAAATTTCATTCACTTCAGGGATACCTGATCATTATAAGCTGTTCGAAAATGGAACGACTAGCTACCGGATCATCATTGCTAAAGATGCATCAGAAAGTGAGCAATGGGCTGCAAAGGAGCTTCAACACTGGCTGGCTGAAATAAGTGGTGCAATGTTCCCCATACAAACGGATGAGGAAGAACCTGGGGAAAATGAAATAATTATCGGATATAACAGGCATTCGCTTGCATTGCTTACCCCCGGCACTCAAAAACCTGAAGATACAGATGAAAGTTATCACTATAAAAACATAGGTTCAAACCTTCTTTTACTGGGAGGAAAGGAACGGGGTGCGATGTATGCCGTATTCTCTTTCCTTGAGAATGAGTTGGGGTGCCGGTGGTATACATCTTCCGTCAGCGTTATTCCATCAAAAATAAATTTTACATTCAGTGTATTGGATCATTCAGAGTCACCTTCTGTCAGAGTACGTAACGATTTTTATTACGAGGCATTTGATCCGACCTGGGCAGCCAGAAATAAAATAAATGGGTCTATGGGTCCGCGTGAGCAGGTTGGCGGAGTTGAAGGGTATTGGGGCGTACATACTTTTAACAGGTTCTTACCTCCTTCAGAATTTTTTGAAACACACCCTGAGTATTTTAGTTTAATTGATGGTAAACGAACTTCCGATAGGGCGCAATTATGCCTCACAAATCCGGATGTTCTCGATATTGTTACAGAAAGATTAAAGAAAGTAATGATTGAAGAGCCTGAATGCCTAATTTATTCGGTTTCTCAAAACGACTGCAGAAATCCTTGTCAATGTGAAAAATGCCAGGCTATCGCTAAAAAAGAAGGAAGTGAAGCAGGTCCATTGATCTGGTTTGTTAACCAGGTTGCAGAAAGAATTAAAGATGAATTTCCTGATAAATATGTTGGAACGCTCGCATATCAATATACCAGGAAGCCACCAGCTACCATTAAACCTCTTGAAAATGTTGTTGTGCGTTTTTGCAGTATTGAGTGCTGTTTTGCACACGACTTTAAACATTGTCATATAAATGATAAGTTTCTCGAAGACCTGGAAGGTTGGGCTGCTATTGCTCCCCATATGTATATTTGGGATTATGTGGTCAGTTTCAGGGAATATGTGCTACCTTTTCCCAATTTTAAGGTCCTTCAGCCAAATATTAAAACTTTCATTGAAAACAATGCTATAGGGATAATGGAGCAGGCTGCTTATCAGAGCAGAGGTGCAGAATTTGCCGAATTACGCGCATATGTTATAGCAAAATTATTGTGGAATGTTGATAGTGATGTGGATAAGGTTATTGACGATTTCATGGCAGGTTACTACGGACGAAGCGGACAGTATGTACGCCAGTATTTTGATCTGCTGCATGGACTGGTAACACCCGAAACACATATTTATATAGGCTCAAAAGGATATGCGTATAATAATATGCTGTTTACGGATGAATTCGTCAGGGAAGCAGAACAAATATTTGATAAGGCTGAACATGTTGCAGATAATGTTGAAATTTTACAGCGTGTAGAAATGGCGCAATTGCCCATAATGTATCTGAAATGTAAAAGAAATCCTTCTCAGGCTAAAATTGACGGAACATATGATCGCTTCTGCCAGATTGTGGAACGGGAAGGAATTACACATCTTTCTGAAAGCGGAAAGAGGGTTGATGATCTTTTTCATAAAAATGTAAAAGAAGCGGAATGATGAATATATAATTGGCGGAAATCAATTATTATATGTATATTAATTCGCTTATCAGCAAGTTAGGCAAAATGCAAGATAGACATGCAAATTCAAGAATTAATTTTAGAGATATGAGAAATAAAATTCTCTCTGCAATTTTACTAATGATTTCTTATTGTATATCAAATGCTCAGGTTGATAGCACAATAAATAGTTTATTAAATCAATATATAGTGTCTTCTGCAAATAATGATGCAGGAATGATAGTTGGTGTTATTGATAGCAATACAGAGAAAGCAAATATTTTTTATAAAGGAGCTATAAATAGGGATAATGACTTAAAATTGGTTTGTCCTGCCTCAAAACCTGCAATTAGTTATTTAATCTTAAAAAACGGGATAAATATTCAATCATCGATTGATAAATGGTTCCCGACTTATAAAGAATATTTAAAAGCAAATGAGATTACGATAAAAATGCTGTTGTCAAACACAAGCGGGATAAGGGATTATGTTGATGTTTTAACAGATAAAGGCTTGCAATGCGATGCACAGTATACAGTTGATTTGGCATATAAGAGTAAAACCCTTGCATTTAATCCGGGCGATTCAATCCTATATTCAAATACAGGGTTTAATGCAGCAGGAATTATCTTAGAAAAAGAAACAAATAAAACGGTTGATGATTTATTAAATCAGTATTTTAAGGAAATATCCCCTTCAATTCGCATGGATGATGGAAAAGGGTATTATCCAAAAGGATATAAAAATCCATGGCCATATCATTACAGTCAATCAGGGTTCTCGGGTGGGTTGATAGGAAAAATTGAGGATTATTTGAAAATGATGGATTTCATTTTTAAACAACCTGAATTTCAGATAATGACAGATTGGGTTACAGAAGTCAATGGTATTAATTGGGGTTTAGGAATCTTTGGGCAGGGAGATATAATTATGTATCAGGGAAATTCTGGCGCAAACCTCTCATTTTTGATACGTATTAATTCAAAAATAATCTATGTGCATACTACAAATGAATTAGATTATAATAAGTTTCAAGGATATGTTAATAATTTGATACCCTTATTGATGCAAATATAAAATGCACTTTGCCTAACAAATGGTATAGTGCATGCGGGTTTCAGAGGTTTGCGAGCGTTTGTGGCTCGTAAAAATAGGTTGGTGTAAACTGATAAGTTTCGCCTCGTAATCCCGCACGACACCATACCATAAACCGTTATAAAAAATTGAAAACCCAACTATGAAACAAAGTACCCTATTCATCCTTATAGTCGTTATTTTAACGATAGGATGTAATGAAAAAACTAATGATCAGAATGTTTTCAATTCACATGCAGATACTCTTTTCCTTCAAACAATAAAAATAAAAGGAGACAGCCTTTTCAATTTAGGTGCTGGATCTGCAACTTTTCTTGATACTAATGAATTGAAACAGTTAGAATGGTTTGATTTTTATCCAGACTATACAATAATTTATCCCGACAGTATTAAAAAAATGGAGTTAGGATTTATAGTTGTAATGTTTGATTCGTTGAAGTATTTTGATGCTGCAACAAAACAAGTAATTAAGCAAAAAAATTATGATTTGGCAGACCGGCAAATATTAATGATTAAAGGTTTAATGAAAGACAACGAGATTTTTATTGTAGATCAAAATAATAATAAGGATTTAACTGATGATAGTGTTAGGGTATTTCAGGAATGGAACTGGAAATCTGATGCAAACCTGATTCCTGTCCAATACAATGTGGATTTTGGAAACAAAATAATTCATTACATGGGTTGGTATAAAATAGGATTAAACCATGGGAATTTATTAAACTCAACATCTCAATTTTTATTATCCAAATTTACAATAGACAAAGAAGAATATGTCATTGGTGTTGCAGATCGCAATTGTACTACTTTTGACTTTATAAGTCCAATTATGTATCCATTTTCGGAAAGCGGTATATCTCGAGACACATTGATAAATGGCGATGTGGTTAAATTAGGAGAATATATTAAACTAGGAAAAAATCATTACCAATTTGCCAAATTATATAATGGTAGTGGAACAATCGTTCTAATCAAAGAAAATAATTTCAATAATCTGATTGGAACTCAAATCGGAATGATTGCACCTTCATTCAATATTAAGTCCATCAAAGGAAAACAATACACATATAAAGATTTTCCTTATAAACCACTCTTAATTGCAAATTTTTCTGGTTGTACTCGACAATCTTATGATCAGTATAAAAAAATAATTGATCAATATTCTGAGAAGATCGATATTATTGGTGTTGAGGTTGATATCGATGAAAATATTGGTGGTATAATTGTCAATATTAATGACTCTGTCAATATCGATTTTTATAAAAACTATCGAAATGCATTTAGTAGTTATGATTGTTATTTATTAAACACAGAAAAAAGAATAATTGACAAATTTGAGATTTTTGATTGGGAAAAGACACTTAGTAAACACATTGAAGACAAAGAATAAAACAACTTTTTATAACATTTTGTATTAGTAATGACAGGCGAAGTGGTAAATATCAAGGTTTGTATCCCGCTCAAACTGCGTAGCGGTTTGACATGGAAGTGCCATGCAATCTGCCACTACTCATACAATTTACCGTTATAGTATATCCAAGAAATATATACAATAGAATAGAAAACTGAATCTGAAATATGAATTGGAAAAGCAAAAAGAAAGTAATTATAATTAATGCATTTTTAGTAGCAGCATTATTTGGTTTAGTCTCCCTAAATAAAGAATTTCTAAGACCCACTTTGAATAATTCAAATGTACTGAAAGTTCTTACAGGTTGCTTTCCGAATTTTATTGCGGCCTTTATAATCAGTCTGGCATCAGTAAGTGCTGTATTGGTTCGTAAATTAAACCATGGACGATTAATTGTTTATGTATGCTCACTAGCAGTATTTATTATATTGATGATAGAGGAACTTATACCTATGTGGGGAGCAAGTACATATTACGACTCATTTGATATTATTGCAAGTGGAACAGGTTCATTATTAGCTATTATTACTTATGAATTGTTGCTCTCTTTCAAAAATAGAAGAAAGCGAAGTTTGGGATTATGAAAATAAATCTGTTCTTGACAATTATACCAAATTTTGGTATCTTTGAGAAAAAATTGATACATCATGAATAGAAACACTTCAATATCAATAGGAAATCATTTTGACACTTTTATAAAAAGTAGAATAACTGCAGGACGATATAAAAATGCAAGTGAAGTAGTCCGTGCAGGATTAAGGCTTTTAGAAGAAGAAGAAAATAAAATTATTGCATTAAAAGAAGCTATTCAGGAAGGGGTAGAAAGTGGAATTGCTGATGATTTTAGTCCTGAGTCACATTTAGAGAAATTAAAATGTAAAAAGAACCTGAATGGCCAAATATAAATTCACAAACAAAGCAGTTGATGATCTAACTCAGATTTGGAATTACACAGTTAAAAAATGGTCAGAAAATCAAGCAAATAGATATTATGATATGCTTATAGAAAATTGCAAAGATATTGCATCTGATCCTGAAATAGGCAAAAAATATTCAGGAATTACAGAGAATTTATCAGGCTTTAGAGCAGGTCGACATATTATTTTTTACCGCAGGATTAAGGAAGATGAAGTTGAAATCACAAGAATTCTCCACGAAAAAATGGATTTAAAGATTAAAATAGAAGAGAAATAATCCCATGACCTATTAATTTTTTATTTTCAGTTATTATAATGAAAATTTCTATAACAAAGTATGATCTTGCAATGATGCAGAAGCTTATAAAAATTGGAATAAAAGCAAAAATAAATAGCCAAAAATCAATTAAATCCCTCATTTTAGCATTTTTACCAATCTTATTTACTTTCCAGATGTGTTCCAGCCATAAAACTGAAAACACGGAAAAACATGCAAATAAAATAACTATAGCCGAATTAAAAAGCAATTTTCAAAATCCTCCTCCCTCTTCCCGGCCCGGTGTGTACTGGTATTTTATGGATGGCAATCTGTCAAAGAAAGGAATGACGGAGGATTTACTGTCAATGAAAGAAGCAGGTATCGGGAGTGTGCTCTTTCTCGAAGTGAATGTCGGAATTCCCAGGGGTAAAGTGGATTTCATGTCTGAGGAATGGCAGGGGATTTTTACTCATGCAGTTAATGAGTGTGGTAGACTCGGCATTGAATTTACTTTGGGAATTGGACCTGGATGGGCTGGAAGTGGTGGCCCCTGGGTGAAACCTGAAGAATCCATGAAACATCTTGTTTATAGCTCTGTAAATGTTACAGGCCCGTCAAAACAGGAAATCATACTTCCTTTACCTGAACCCCGTAAACCATATTTTGGTGAGGGTATCTTTACCGGGGATCTTAAGAAACAATGGCAGGAATACTATGAAGATCTGTTTGTCCTGGCCTTTCCAGCATCATCCGGTGATGATGAAATTCCGGATATAGATGAAAAGGCATTGTATTACAGGGCTCCATATTCATCCACAGAGGGAGTAAAACCTTTTCTTCCGGAACCTTTTTTCCCCCTGGGAGATACTGCAAAAGGAATAAAACTGGAGGATATAAAAGACCTGTCTGCATTAATTCAAAATGATAGTATCCTGTATTGGGATGTTCCCGGAGGCAAATGGACTGTTATGCGTTTCGGACAACGAAACAACGGGGCTGTTACACGACCCGCACCTATGCCCGGACTGGGATTTGAATGTGATAAATTTGATACCGTAGCCCTGAACAATCATTTCAAAAATTATGTGGGAAAATTGTTGCAGGTAGTTGGGAAAACTCATGATAATCCAGAAAATAGCTGGTCAAGGATTCATTCAGACAGCTGGGAGATGGGCTCTCAAAACTGGGGAGCAAACTTCAGAAATGAATTCAAACGTTTACGGGGATATGATCCTCTGCTCTATTTTCCGGTGTATTCCGGGCTGATTGTTGAAAACAGGGAGATAAGCGAACGTTTTTTGTGGGATATCCGGAAAACCGCTCATGAATTAATTATAGCCAATCATGCTGAACACATGAAAAAGCTCGGACGTATGTATGGACTTGACTTGTCTATCGAACCTTATGATATGAATCCATGTTCCGATCTCGGGCTTGGTGCTGTGGCCGATATCCCTATGTGTGAGTTCTGGAGCAAAGGATATGGATTTAATACTTCCTACAGTTGTTTTGAAGCTTCATCCATTGCAAGTGTATTGGGATTACCTGTTGTTGCAGCTGAAGCTTTTACGGCCCAGAATGATGAGGGTTGGAAACTGTTTCCGGGAGCCTTGAAGAACCAGGGTGACTGGGCTTTTTGTACAGGCATCAACCGTTTCTATTATCATACTTTTGCCCATAAACCCTTTGATGATCAATACCTACCCGGGATGACCATGGGACCATACGGGGTTCACTGGGACAGGGGACAAACCTGGTGGAGCATGGCATCCTCTTATCATAATTATATCTCACGTTGCTCATATCTTTTACAACAGGGACAAAAAGTTGCTGATATTCTTTACCTCACCCCGGAAGGTGCTCCGCATGTATTCCTACCGCCCCGCTCCGCTCTCGAAGGAAACGATACTATTCCTGACCATAAAGGATATAATTTCGACGGATGCTCACCAGAAATGTTGATTACTCTAGCCGGGGTTAAAAACGGGAAAATTATTTTCCCGGGAGGAGCTAATTACCAAATCCTCGTATTACCTGGTTATCAGACAATGAACCCTGAATTATTATCTAAAATTAAAACCCTCATACATGCCGGAGCAATTGTCGTTGGAAACCCACCGGTAAAATCACCAGGCCTTGTGAACTATCCTTTATGCGACCAGGATGTAAAACAAAAAGCAGAAGAAATATGGGGGAAAAACAGTATTCCTGAAGATTTAATAAGTAAAAAATTTGGCTTAGGCACAATATTTTACGGAAAAAAACTGATAAATACCGGTGTAAATGAGATTTACCCGGATTATTCTGTAATTGCTGATTTACTTGATCAACTGAATGTTCCCGAAGATTTCACGTCCAACGGCCCAATCCGCTATATACACAAGTCTCATGATAATACAGACATTTATTTTGTTTCCAACCGCTCGGACCAGGTGGTAAATGCTGATTGTTATTTCCGAACGGTAAATGGAATTCCTGAGCTATGGGATCCTTTAACTTCAGAAATACGTTATCTGCCCGAATATAAAAAATCAAAGTTCAAAACCCTCATTCCCCTTCATTTTGATGCATACCAGAGTTATTTTATAGTTTTTAACCGGAATGGGAAAATAAGTCAGGCAAAGAAACCGGAAACCAGAAATTTTCCGGAGCTTGTGATGCTGAGGGATCTCTCAGGAGAATGGGATGTGACTTTCGATCCAAAATGGGGTGGTCCGGAAAAGATTGTTTTTACCTCCCTCGACGACTGGTCGAAACGTCCCGAAAAGGGGATAAAATATTATTCCGGAACAGCAAAGTACATGAAATCCTTCAATATGGATGAAATTCCACCAAAATCCAGGATCTATCTTGATCTGGGAGAAGTTAATGTTATGGCTCAGATAACTTTAAATAGTACTGACCTGGGTACTTTATGGACATCACCATGGCGAACAGATATCACTGGCATAGTTAAAACAGGAAATAATGACCTGGAGATAAATGTGGTAAATTTATGGGTAAACAGACTTATTGGAGATGAACATTTCCCTGATGACGGGATAAAGAACAAAGAATGGCCGGAGTGGCTGCTTCAGGGACTTCCAAGGACCAGCGGGAGGTACACTTTCACTACCTATAAACATTATACAAAGGATTCTCCTCTATTGACATCCGGATTGACCGGCCCGGTAAAAATCATGATTTCATCTGAATAGAATCAATCAATACAAATTTTTTTAGTAATTGTTAAAAACTTTGATATTAGGATTCCTAATCCTATATTTGAAGACTCCCTTAACAAAAGTTCATATTATTTTGTAATGTATTGATTAAGGGTATTTTATTAATTGAATCAAATGTCACACATTTTATTGGCAATCAGTATTTTGCGCCTTTGCGCCTCTGCGTTTTGTTTTAATTTGACTAACTATTGCTTAATATACTAAACAAATATATCATGACACAAAAGAACATATTCAACTTCGTATCGTACAACCTTAATAAGATAACATTATTATTGATCATTTTTTTTAGTGTTTCTTCCTGTCACAAGTATGATGCAAAACAAGGATGGCCTACATATCGCTATAATACTGCACGTACAGCAGTGACACATGAAATGCTTCCCCAGCAAATGGAATTAAAATGGACGTCCATTCCCGTTCATTCCCCCGAACCTGTATGGGACCTTCCTGCTGAGGAAATGAAGAGAACACATTCTGATGATACATATTATGTTTCTGCTGCAAATGGGATGGCATATTATGGATCTTCGGTTGATAATAAAGTCTACGCGTTGAATATTCTAAACGGTAAAGAGAAGTGGGTGTTTTATACGGAAGGGCCTGTAAGGTTTTCGCCTTCCATCTGGAATAAACGGGTTTATTTTGGCTCAGATGATGGTTTTGTGTATTGTCTGAATGCAAAGAACGGTAAGTTAATTTGGAAATACAAACCGGGTCCGAAAGATAAAAAGATCATAGGAAGCGGCAGGATGGTTTCTCCATGGCCTGTCAGAACAAGTGTATTGGTAAAGGATGAAATCGTCTATTTTGGTGCAGGTGTATTCCCTTATGATGGTCTTTATATCTGTGCACTGGATGCAAAGAATGGATCCGTCATCTGGAAAAATGATGATCTTGATGATGATGTTTTCGATCTTCGCTACGGGGGTGTTTCTCCTCAAGGGTACCTTATCGCTTCTGAAACAAAGCTGTTGGTTCCATCCGGACGCGCAATGCCGGCTGTCTTCGACCGGAACAATGGGAAATTCCTTTACTATTTGTCTCCCAGCGGGAAACATGGTGGTACATGGGGTATGGTTGACAATGGAGAGCTGATTGCAGGGATTGACAGGTCCGGAAAACCGGTAAAAGTTGCATATGACCTCGAATCAGGATCTCTGATAGGTGATGTTTATGCATCTTTTACAGGGATAGATATGGCTGTTACCGATAGTGTATCATATGTTATTGCAGAAAATGGGGTTTACGCGATTGATCGTCATACATATCCTGTGATACAACAGAAGATTGACTCTGTGCGGCTTGCACAGGATGATGTTTTAAAAAATCTTATCCCCAGAGCATGGAAAGCAGAGGTGTCAGATAAAACCAGATTCCTTGATCTGCTTAACGAAATGACTGGGAAACTGAACCTGATGATGGAGGAAGAAAAAGATTTACAGGCACAATCTTCAAAATGGTTTTTCCCCGGAGAGCAGTTAAGCAGTGTCATTCTTACAGGTAACCAGGTTATTGCAGGAGGGAAGGATATAGTTATAGGTCTGGATAAAGAGACAGGGGAAAAGTTGTGGCATAGTGAAGTGGAAGGATTCGCAAACAGCTTGTCTGTTTCCAACCAGAGTCTTATTGTCAGTACAGATAAGGGAAATATATATTGTTTCAGAGAAGGAACGATACAGGATAAGAATAACAAGCCTGTAGTGATTCAGCGGGTATTATCTGCTTCAGCATACAAGGATAGCAAAAAGTCAACTGTAATTAGTTCCACTATAGAGACTATATTAAATGAAACTGGCGTTAACAAGGGGTATTGCCTTGTTTTAAACTGTGGAAATGGAGAACTGGTTTATGAGCTTGCTGCAAAAAGTGATCTGCATATAATAGGGATAGATATAAGTCCTAAGAAAGTAAAGAAAGCAAAAAAGCTATTGGATGAAGCCGGATTATATGGATCGAGGGTAGTAGTGGAGAACTGGTCAATAAATTCTCTTCCGGATTATTTTGCAGATCTGATTATATCCGGGGAAAATATAGAAACCGGAAAGATGACTTATACAGCTGAGGAGATTTACAGGGTTTTGAGACCTGCGGGCGGCATAGTATGCTTAAGTAGTTCCGGCATTAAAGATAATTCTTCTGGTGATTCCAGGATAAAAAAGATACCCGATGGATGGGAAACGTTTGAAATAGGTGAACCGGAAATAATAAACAATAATGGCAGTTGGATAAAGATTACACGGATGCCTCTTGCAGGCGCCGGAGGTTGGACACATCAATATGGTGATCCTGCTAATACTTCCTGCTCAGATGATCAGCTTGTAAAGGCTCCTTTCAGCACACTCTGGTATGGTTCTCCCGGACCACTGTTAATCCCTGAAAGACATGCAAGGGCTACTGCACCTGTTGCTTTTGAAGGTAAACTCATTCTCCAGGGAGAAGATATAATAATGGCCTACAACGCATATAATGGAGTGCTTCTGTGGGAAAGAGAAATAGAAGGAGTGACCAGGGTCCGGGTGGATGCAGATGGCGGCAATATGGCTATTAATAATTATGGATTATTCATCGCAGTTGAGGATAAATGCCTTCAACTGGATATTGAAACAGGAGAACTATTAAAAACTTATTACCTGCCTGAAGAGTGGAAAGGTAAACCAAGACGCTGGGGATATCTCGCTGTAAAGGGAAATATACTCTTTGGATCTCCGGCAGAACCATTAAAACAAGATTATGCTCAGTTATTGGGTAATATTTTTGATGAAGATGAACATTTGAGAGAGAAAGATGAGATGAATCCTTTGGACGCTCTCGTAGCAGAATATTATAAATACAGAGGATTTGAAAATTTGGAAGATGTAGATCATGCATTTCAAAGGGATGGGACAAAGTGGAGATCAATCACTGATTTTCCTCAGTGGAGCCCTGGAGTTGCTGGTCTTAATCCCGTTTCTGAAAGAATGATGACAAGTGACGGAATATTTGCCTTTAATATTGAATCGGGAGATCTGCTTTGGACTCACAAAGGTGACAAGATAGCTCAAATAACAATCTCTGTTGGAAACGAATCCGTATATTTTGCTGAAACGGAAGTTAATTACACCCAGCGTCAAAAAGCATGGAATGAGAAAAAACAAAAGATACAGAAGGGCAACTGGGAAAAATTTAATACTGACCTTGGATTTAATGAAGCTGATGTTAGAATGGTCTATTCACTGGATATTTTAACCGGCGAAAAAAATTGGGAGAGACCAATTGATTTATCTGGTTGTGGGGATGATTATACTGCTACCGGATACCAAAACGGAGTACTTGTATTTTTTGGAAGTTACGGTTTGCATGATAAATGGAGATTTCCTGCAGGTCAGTTAAAATGGCACAGGATAACCGCTGTTTCTGCAGAGGATGGTGAAATGATGTGGTCCCGGCCATTGAATTATATGGTCCGCCCGCTACTTGTAAAAGATGAGATTATTATCGAACCCCGTAAATGTAATCTTTATACAGGGGAAATTGTTACACGTATTCATCCCGTCACCGGTCAGGAAGTTCCATGGGAGTTTTACAGACCCGGACATACCTGCGCTGCAACCTCAGCTAACGATCATTGCCTTTTTTACCGTTCATATAACGGAGCGTATTATGACCTGAAGGAAGATAAGGGACTGACTTATTATGGCGCAGTCCGCCCAGGTTGCTGGATCAATATGATACCCGGCAACGGACTTGTTCTGTTCCCTGAAGCCAGCTCTGGTTGCACCTGCTCTTTCCCGATCAGGACTTCCGTTGTATTAAAACCTGAAAACCCTGAAGAAGTGGAAGAATGGAGTTTGTATATCAGTAATGCTCCTGTAACACCTGTAAAACACCTTGCAATAAATCTGGGCGCACCGGGAGACAGGAAAGATAATACAGGTAATATATGGTTTGGATATCCAAGACCGGATGTATTTTCCAAAGGAGTTACAAATTCACAGAGGATATCCGTCGGAATAAAAATCTCGCTGAATGAAAATATAAAGGAAGGAATGGGATTTTATTCCTATGATTCAAAAGGAGTTCATATGGAAGGAACAGAATACCCATGGTTGTTTACAAATGGATGTGTGGGCCTTCAAAGTTGCAATATTCCCCTTATTGATGATGTATTCGGCGAAAAAGCCGGTGTATATACTGTACGTCTTGGTTTTACTGCACCTGCAAAACGCAGTCCGTTCGATATTAAAATACAGGGGGAAACTGTTTTGACTAATGTCGATATCATGAAAGAAGCTGGAGCTGCCAATCGTCCTGTTATTAAGGAATTTAATGGAATTGGAGTGGCTGATACCGTGAGACTGGAACTTGTTACCGAAACAAAAAATTCCGGTACAAAGCAGTCACAGGCAATAAATTTTATCGAAATTATTCGGGAAGATCCTTTAGAAGTTAAAGATAGATCAGAAGATATAAAAAATCTGGATTCTTCAGAAGCAGAGAAACTGATCGTCCAGGGACAGGAAAACCTGAAAAACAAGAATATTGAAGAGGCATTGCACAAATATCATCAGGTGTTAAACGGATCAGACGTTAAAGAACATAAAATAAAAGCATTACAGGGAATGGAAACAATTGCAAGTATCAAATCATTACCTGAAATTAAAATATATTGTCAGAATCCGGATCCGATAATCTGGAATTATAAAGAACCTGACAAGGATGTGGTTGATGCAGCACTAAAAGTATTAAATGCAATTGCCAATAATCTTAAAGATCAGGATAAAGTTCTTGCGGAAAAAATGTTAATACGCTCACAGTTGTTAACCGAAAAAACTTCCGGTTCCTGAGGATATTTAACAAAAATTTATAAAAAAAATTAAGATAAAAAATGCAGCTTTAAAAAAATTCATAATCTCCTATAGTAAAATTAGTTACAATAAAACTTTATTATTATTGTCAATTATATTTAAAATAAAACCGCATAAGCGGTTAAATCTAATTAATCTAATTCATGAAAAAAGAAAAAATGAAATTTTTTGTGGCGCTGGTAGCAGGTGTGATGATCTTTCAATCAATTTTTGCCCAAAATACACAGCAGGGAATTAAAGGGAAGGTAATTGATGCAGAAAATGCACAACAACTCGAATCGGTTAATTTAATTCTGGCAGGGACAAATTATGGTACTATCAGTAAATCAGACGGAAGTTTTGAATTAGCCGGTATTCCTGAAGGAAAATATGAGCTTCAGGCTTCTATGATAGGGTATAAGCCATCCAGCCAAACAGTCACGGTAAGAAAAAATAATTTTACAACGATATTGTTAGAATTGATACCGGATGTTGTTTCAATTGATTCAGTTATTGTTATAGGAAGAAAACAACAAAATTATATTGCTGCTCCAAATCTTGAACCGTTATCCCTGAATGCCGTAAAGACAAAAGTCAGCAGGGACGAGATCGTCAGACAGGGAGCTGTTACCCTGGTGGATGCTATGAACTATGTTCCCGGTGCGATGACAGAATCGCGCGGAAGGAAAGTAAAACAGTTTTTCTCTGTAAGAGGACAAAAATACCCGTATCCTGATTATGCAATAAACGGAATATGGCAAAAAGAATTCCTTGAATTACCATACTTCATATCTGCAAGTGATATTGAAGAGGTGGAAATAATCCGCTCCAGTGCAGCATTGATCACAGGGCTGTCCGGGTTAACGGGAGTCATAAATATTAAAACACGGAGCTATGAAAAAGCTGAATCTTCTGTAGAAGCGGAGTACGGAACATTCAATACGATGCATCTGCATGCATCTCATGGCGGAAAATCAGGTAATGTTTCCTATGCTGCAGGAGTGGGCTATGATAAAACAGACGGACCCAAAGATAAAAATGCCGCTGAAGAGATCGGGAACGTCTACAGCAGAATCGAATGGCAGGCAACTGAAAAACTAGATGTGAGTGCTAATCTGTATTATCTCACAGGGATGCGGGAATTAGCTTTGGCTGAACCACCTGCATCAAAAAGATTAAGAGAAGAAATATCATCATATGATCAGGTAAGAAGCACACTTTCAAATATTAAAATAAGATATAAACCTTCTGAAAATGCTGCAACAGAGCTACATGTATATTATTCAGACAGGAACCCTATCTATAAAGTAACAAACTCGACTACACAAGTAGTTACATTTACCTCTGAAAAAGATCATGAGTGGGGTGTGAATTTAATACAGGCATTAAATATTTCAGAAAAAAATACCCTGCGCTTTGGTGGATTGTATAATCACTGGGTCGCTCCAAACGGAAAAAGATTTTATGTAGGTCGTCCATGTGACCTGGAAACAATCTCAGGAGTGATCACTGATGAACATATTTTGGGAGCTGTCACCCTGGACGGAGGTATCAGGTGGTCAAGGGTATTTATGAATGAATACGGAGCTTTTGATATTGGTGAAAGCGGCACACAATTTACCCAGGTCGTTCCGATTATAGATGAATGGCAACCGGGAACCATCCAGGCATCTCTGGGCGCTACCTGGAACTTGTCACCCAATACTGCACTTTATTATCATTCAGCCATCGGTAATATAAAACCAAGAGAAGGATCATTAACAGAAGATTTCTCTGAACCGCTTAATGAAACAAGGTTAAAATTTGATCTGGGGTATCAGACAAAATGGCTTGAAAGAGGTAAATTAAGCCTGACAGGTTTTTTTGTAAATCAAAAAGATGCTATCAGTCTCAGTGGCGGCACGTATGATAAAGATGGTATCATTCTTGAATTTTATCAGAACAAGGATCAGGATCAGTTTGGCTTTGAAACAGAAGTTATGAGCCCTGAATTGTTTAATTTACTTTCCGTGTTTGGTAACTTTACAGCAATGCGCTCAAGAATAGATGAAGCGGGTGAAATGATAAAAAATAAAGAATTCCCTGAAATCATAACAAATGGGGGAATCCAGTTATCAAAATATGGTTTTGACCTTAATGTTTATAGTAAGTACGTTGGCAAATATGAAAGTAGCCGTTTTGTTGCCCAGGTGACCGGACAACCAACAATATACGCTCCTCTTGGAGATTTCTTTACACTGGATCTGACATCCGGATATACATTCGGCTCTGCTTTCAAAGCAAGAATTTATCTGAGAGTGCAGAATATAACTGATAAAAGATACTCAACTGTTGCAGGATATCCTGATTTTGGCAGACAATTCAGGGTTGGTTTAAGGATGGGTATTTAGGTTATTGGGTTATTGAGTTATTGGGTTATTGAGTATAATCTTGCTCCTCAAAAACCAATTAACTAATTAACCTAATAACCTATTAACCTAATAACCTGTTAACCCAATAACCCAATAATCCTAAATATCAAAAATGAAAAAAACATTCTACATAATAAACCTCGCCCTTCTGGTCAATTTTCTTTACTTTCCGGAGATAACAGCCTGTCGGTATACAGTACGTGAAATTGGCTTTTCTGATCTTGGTTATGAACCCTATTATGCTTATTTTTTTATAGACTCTGATGTATCTGAAGAGGAGGCATCCACACTGGAAAAACTGTCATTTGCCCTGTTATATGAAACAAATGTTAAGTTTGAAATAATAAACATTGAAAAACAAAAGAATGCAGATGCATTGAAATATAAAGAGTTGCACAAAATTAATTCTCTTCCTTCCCTGGTTTTGGTTACTCCCGGAGATGAATCTTATGTCTATACTATACAGAAGGGGGGTACTGCATTAACGGAAGCAGTCTGGCTGATTCTTGAACAACTGGTATGGTCACCTGTACGACAGGCTATTGTTCAACAACTTTTACAGTCGTATTGCGTGGTATTATTTATTGAAGGAACAGATGGCAGCCTGAACAATTCGGGAATTAAAGAGGTGAATTTTGCTGTAAAGGATATAGAACAATCTCTTGGTCTTATGCCAAAGATTGTAAATTCAGCACCGCATATTATTCTACTAAAGCCGGGAGACTGGGTAAATGAAAAGGTTTTACTGCAAAACCTGGGATTTGATGAGAAAGTTTCAAAGGAACCTGCAGTTGCAGTGATTTATGGCCGTGGAAGAATATTGGGACCGGTATTGACAGGATCCGGGATCAACAGGAGAACTTTATATAACTTGTTGACTATTGTTGGCGCTGACTGTGAATGCGGATTAGATCATAGCTGGATATTAGGCAGGATGCTTCCTCTGAGATGGGAATCTTCTGTACAAACCGAATTGGTGAAATTCCTGGATTTCGATGTGGAAAGCCCCCTGATAAAAACAGAAATGAGCCAGATCGTATCCCTTAAACCGGAATCAAATAACCCGATGGATCCTATGGAAAACAACCTGCTGGGATACGTGGAAAAGAAAATGGAAATTGAAGAAAAACCCGGGAATATTTCCAGGATCTCTGCTTATGATATACAGAAGTCATTTGGTAATAAACCTGCTCTGAAAAATAACAAACCCTTCAGAACAATTCTTATTGTAATGGGAGGATTACTGGTTATAGTCTCAATTGCAGGTGTTTTACTTTATACCAGGAATAAGAAAAAGAATGCTGAAAAGTAAATAATATGTTATTAAAACTTATTTTTAAAGAAATACTGCATCGCAGGTTGAATTTCCTGCTTTCCCTGCTTGCTGTTGCCTGCGCAGTAGCCTTTTTTGTTGCTTTTTTTACTGCAAATGAAGCATCAAAACGCGAAACAGTGAGGCTAACACGGGATATGGGTTTTAACCTGCGTATCATTCCGGAAAAAACGGATATGAATAACTTTTGGATTCAGGGTTATTCAGAATTGTTCATGCCTGAAGAATATATAAACTATTTCTGGGAGTTTAAAAATTTCTCCTTCGCCCACCTTACAGCAACTTTACATAAGAAAATTACATGGAAAGACAGGGAAGTGATTCTTACCGGTATCGCCCCTGAAATAGAGCCGTCAGGAAAGACAAAGACAAGCATGATATTTAATGTGGCACCGGGGACAGTATATGTAGGGTATGAATTGGCTGAATATTTGAAAATCAAGCCAAAAGATACAATAGAATTAAATGGTACCTCATTTACCGTGATAAAAACACTTTCTGAAACAGGAAGCTCTGATGATATCAGGATTTATGGTTTATTACCTGAGTTCCAGGAATTATTGGGTTTACAGGGAAAGATAAATGAAATTATGGCATTGAATTGTTTGTGTGTTTCCCCGGATGAAGAAGACCCGCTGGAAATGATTCGGGAGCAACTGGAACAGGTTCTTCCGGAGGGAAAAGTAATTATGAATACTACAATAGCCAATGCCCGGGAAAGACAAAGACACATGCTGGAAAAATATTTTTCACTTATTACTGTTTTTCTGATTGTCGTAATCGCTATCTGGATTGCTTCACTTACGATGATGAATATTAAAGAGAGACAGCAGGAAACAGGTATTCTCAGGGCAATAGGCCACAGTTCTCTGAATGTAGCCGGGTTATTTATGGGGAAAGCATTGATAACAGGGATTCTGGGTGCCATTATAGGTTATTTGGCAGGAACATACCTGGCGGTTGAATTTGGCCCCGGAATATTTAAAGTTACTGCCAATGCTATTAAACCAATTCCTCTCATTTTTTTGTATTCGGTAATTATTGCACCGATGTTTGCAGTATTGTCAGCCATCCTTCCGGTGATGTTTGCTGTCCTGAAAAATCCTGCACTGATCTTAAGAAAAAATTAAATTATGATAAGCCTGGTAAATATTAATAAAATATTCAGGACAGTCAGCGGGCAGGTAAATGCCCTCAGAAATATTAACCTGGATATTCAGAAAGGAGACTTTATTGTTCTGAAAGGGCCCAGCGGAAGCGGGAAGACGACTTTACTCCTTACAATAGGTACAATGCTTAAACCTACCTCCGGGAAAGTGCTGATCAACGACCTGGATATTTATTCCTTAACAGAGAATGAACGTACCAGGTATCGCGCGTCCCAAATAGGATTTGTTTTCCAGGAGTTTCACCTTTTACCGTATTTAAATGTTCTGGATAATATCCTTTTATCTGCAGCAATTAAAAGAAATGGAGAAGATCGAAAAAAGGCAATGGAACTGACTGACGAGTTGGGATTGTCTCACCGTATTTTACACAAACCTTGTGAGTTAAGCGCAGGTGAACAGCAACGGGTTGCTCTTGCCCGCGCTCTTATCCATAAACCAGATATCATCCTCGCCGATGAACCAACAGGAAACCTCGATCATGAAAATTCTATGATTGTAATTACTTTTCTGAATAACTATCATAAATCGGGTGGAACGGTAATTATGGGAAGTCACAGGAATGATGCAGATCCTTTTGCAAACAGGATAATGCATCTGGAACCTGAAGGAGCCATGAAGATTTCTTGATTTCTAAAGGAAAATGCTTTAATTGGTATATAAAAAAGGAAAATATGGAATCAGGAGTATTTAAATCATGAGTCTACTCCGAAAAGTCATATTATTTCAAATTTCGCCACAGATTCACAGATTAATTTGTGTTAATTAATTGATAATCTGAGTAATCTGTGGCAATTCTTTCCTTTAAAATTGAGAATTTTTCTTTTCGGAGCGTACTCAATCGTATAATGTTTTTAAACACTCTTAATCTGATATAGCAAACATAACTTCAACTCATATGAAAAATATTCTTAAAAGACGAGAGATCAGTACTCAGCTCTCTAGCGTGATGATTTTGGTTTTTGTTCTCATTACCGCATGTAATGTTGCTAACAGGAAAAGTGAAACCGGATTTGGATGGAATACATACCGGCAAAATAACATGCGCACAGCCGTTACACCTGAAACTCTGCCTTCATCCCTGGTTTTAAAATGGACGTACAAGGCTCCTCATACCCCTTCTCCTGTCTGGGATCTTCCTGCAGAGGAATTAAAGCGGATGCATTCCGATGATACATACCATTTGTCGGCTGCTAATGGCATTGCCTATTATGGTTCATCAGTGGATAACAAGGTTTATGCACTGGAAATTGCAACCGGTAAAGTTAAATGGGTATTTTATACGGAAGGTCCGGTAAGATTTTCCCCAACTATCTGGAATAAGCGGATTTATTTCGGTTCTGATGATGGTTATGTATACTGTTTAAATGCCAGGAATGGGAAAGAGATTTGGAAGTACCGTCCCGGGCCAAAAGACAGTAAGATTATCGGCAGCGGGAGGCTGGTATCCTTATGGCCCGTAAGGACAAGCATTTTAGTTAAGGATAATGCAGTATATTTTGGAGCAGGTGTATTTCCCTACGATGGATTGTACATTTGTGCACTGAATGCGAAAAACGGATCTGTGATCTGGAAGAATGATGATCTGGATGATGAGGTTTACGAATTAAGATATGGAGGCATTTCTCCACAAAGTTATTTACTCGCAACCGAAACGAAACTTTTTGTTCCTTCCGGCAGGGCTTTACCCGCGGTATTTGATCTGCAAACCGGTAAATTCTTATATTATCTTTCCCCCATTGGAAAACACGGCGGAACCTGGGCAATGGTAGATGAGGGACAAATAGTTGCAGGGGTAGATAGTCATGGATTTCCTCAGAGGGTTTCTTATGATATTGAGACAGGTGAACCTATTGGCAGCAGATTTGCTTCCTTCCATGGTATTGATATGACCGGGGTCGAAAACATGGCCTATATAGTCACAGAATCCGGGATTTTTGCTATTGATCGTATAAAATATCCGGAAATCCAGCAAAAAATAGATTCCTTGCAGATGTTGGAAAATACTTACACTTCACAGTTTTTACCGGGTGGATTCAATGACTTATGGCCTTATGTTTTTAAAAATAAAGATATTGCTGACAGTCTTGATGTGATGATTTTAAAACTGGAAAACATGATACAGGAAAAGGAAGCATTGAAGGCATCTCTTTCTGAATGGTTTTTCCCACAGGAAAATTTATGCAACATTATTCTGACAGGAAACCAGGCTATTGCCGGGGGGCAGGATATGGTCATCGGATTGGACAGGGAAACGGGAGAGGAATTATGGAGGGGAGAAGTAAATGGAGTGGCAAGCGGACTTTCAGTATCTGATCAACATCTGATTGTAAGCACAGATAAGGGTTATATTTATTGTTTTACAGACTCAGAGAAAATGCAGGGAACTAAACTGCAGACAGGGATCCGCGAATCGTCGGTTACTGGATCGGTGTATCCTGCGGGTAAAAGTTCAGAACTAATTGCTTCCACAGCAGAACAATTGTTAAGCTGGAGTGGGATTGATAAAGGTTTTTGCCTTGTATTGGATTGCGGGGAAGGGGAATTGCTTTATGAGTTGGCAAATAATAGTAATATGACCATCATAGGTATTGATAAGAATAAAAAGAAGGTAGAGAAAGCCAAAAGAATGCTTGATCATGCCGGATTATACGGATCCAGGGTCATCGCGGAACACTGGCCGGTTTCTTCCTTACCCGAATATTTTGCCGATCTTGTTATTCCCGGAGGATTAATAACAAACAGCAGGACAGAATTCTCAGCAGAAGAGATTTTCAGGGTATTACGTCCCGGAGGTGGGAAAGTATATTACAAACTTGCTGAGCAGGTTAATGGTTCCGGGAATAAAGTCAATCCGGAGGGAATAAAAGAAGAATGGTCAGGCTTTGAAGTGAGTTTACAGGAACAGGAAAAGGAAGATAACAGGTGGCTGGTAATAAACAGGCTGCCTTTAGCCGGCGCAGGTGGATGGACACATCAATATGCTGATCCTGCAAATACGGCCTGTTCCGATGATCAACTGGTAAAATCTCCTTTCACCACACATTGGTATGGAAGTCCCGGACCTGCGCAGGTTCCTGAGCGGCATGCAAGATCAACTGCTCCTCTGGCATTCGGTGGAAAGCTCTTTGTTCAAAGCCAGGATGGGATCTTAGCTTATAATGCCTATAATGGGACCTTCCTCTGGGAGAGGGAATTTCCAGGCGCACCAAGATCAAGGGCAGAAGCGGATGGAGGAAATATGGCTGTCAATGATTACGGAGTATTTATTGTTGCCGGAGATACCTGTGTCCAGATGGATCTTGAGACAGGAGAAACTATTCATATTTACAACTTGCCCTCACAATGGAAGGGGAAACCCAGGAGGTGGGGATTTATTGCAGTTAAGGATAATATTCTCTTCGGGTCACCAGGAAAGTTGTTAACGCAGGAATATGACTATTATTCAAGAGCAGTTTTTGATGATTCAGGGGAATGGGTGGATTCGGAAAATCTCAGACCCACTGATGCACTTCTTGAGGAATTCTATAAATACAGGATTTCTGAAGATTTTGAAGCAGTGCAGCAGGCATTTCAGAGAGATGGTACTATGTGGAAACATATTGCTGAATTTCCCCAGGTAGATCCAGGTGTTTTAGGCGGGATTACCAGAAGAACCATGACAAGTGACGGAGTATTTACATATAATCTCGATACTAAAGAGCTGTTATGGACATATAAGGGAGAGAAAATAGCCCATATTACCATGGCTGTTGGTGATAATGAAATTTATATTACAGACATCGCTGCCAGCTATAACCAGCGGAAAAAAGCGATAGATGAGAAAAAGGATTATATCAGAAAGGGAATATGGGAGCCATATAAAATTGACCTGGATTTTAACGAAGCAGATGTCAGACTCGTATCAGCACTTGATATTTCAACAGGGAAGAAAAAATGGGAAAATGCAGTAGATTTATCCGGGTGTGGAGGTGATTTTACTGCCGCAGCATATAAGAACGGTGTACTTGCATTTTTTGGGAGCTACGGCTTACATGATAAGTGGAGATTCCCTGCCGGGGAATTACGATGGCAAAGGATCACTACCTTGTCAACAAATAACGGGGAAATGATATGGTCACGCCCGCTGAATTATATGGTACGCCCCCTGATCATCGGAGATGAAATAATAATTGAGCCACGTAAATGTAATTTATATACAGGGGAGATCATCACCCGTATCAATCCTGTTACAGGGCAGGAGGTTCCTTGGGAATTTTATCGTCCGGGACATACCTGCGCTATTACTGCCGGTAATGAACATTGCTTGTTTTATCGCTCCTATAATGCAGCTTACTATGATCTGAAAGAAGATAAAGGTGTAACATATTATGGCGCTATAAGACCAGGATGCCTGATAAACCTGATCCCCGGAAATGGTCTGGTTTTATTTCCCGAAGCCAGTTCAGGTTGTGTTTGTTCATTTCCACTCAGAACATCAGTGGTGTTAAAACCCGCTAAACCTGAAGAAGTGGAGGAATGGAGCCTGTATATCAACAATGCTCCTCTTACCCCGGTAAAACATCTGGCTATAAACCTGGGTGCTCCGGGTGACAGAAAAGACAAAAACGGTACTATCTGGTTCGGTTACCCAAGACAGTATGTTGCTTCCGCCGGAGCTCAACGGAGGGGACGGCAATATATAGGACTTGCATTAGCCCTGAACGAAAGTATTCAGGAAGGTATGGGGTTTTATTCCTATGATTCGAAAGGCGTAACAATGGAAGGAACAGAGAGCCCCTGGTTATTTACTAACGGATGTGTGGGACTTCAGAGGTGCGAAATTCCATTAATTAACGATATCTTCGGTGAAGAACCTGGCATTTATACTGTACGTCTTGGCTTTACTGCTCCCTCCACCCACAGGAGGTTTAATGTGAAATTACAGGGGAAAGTGGTGCTGGAAAACATGGATGTTCTAAAAGAAGCCGGCGCTGCTAACCTTCCTGTAATAAAAGAAATTACAGGTATACCGGTAAGGGGTGATCTTCTACTCGAACTTGTGCCGGATACTGCTGATCCCGATGTAAAACAGGCACCGCTAATTAACTGTTTGGAAATAATCAGGGAAGATAAACCGGAAGTAAGTGATGAGGGCCTGCCGGAAATATTCACACCACAGGAAGTATTGAGATTACTGACAAAAGCGGGAGATGACCTGCACAAGGGAAACCATACTGAAGCTTTACATGCTTATCACCAGGTCTTTTGTGGTACGGAAATAAAAGAATATAAACTCGCCGCATTACAGGGCATGCAAACTATAGGTTCCAGGGAATCATTACTGGTAATAAAGAAATATTGCCTGAAACTTGACCCGATCATGTGGAACTATAAAGAACCCGACCAGGAAACAGTAGATGCAGCAATGCGCGTTCTGACGGCTGTTGCGAATAATATTAGAAAAGAAGATAAGGAGTTGTCGGAAAAAATGTTAAAATACTCCCTTAGTGTTTCTTCTTTGTGAAATCTTAGTGCGCTTTGTGGTAAAAATACAACTACGAAAACTAAGGAAATGTTAACGCTTGATAATAAAAATGATAACTAGATAAAAAATATTCTTATGATACATTTACAAAATAACAGATCGGGACTGATTATTATTAGTCATCTCATCGTTTTTTTTCTGATGGGGAACTTTTTTTCATACTCACAGGTTGGACAACTATTACCTGCCTGGTCAGAAGGATATCTTGATATACATCACATCAATACAGGAAAAGGAGAATCTGCTTTTTTTATTCTGCCTGATGGAACAACCATGCTTGTTGATGCAGGTGCAACTAGCCGTCCAAAACCCAGGGTAACTGACCCGAAACCAGACGATAGCCGTACTCCCGGGGAATGGATTGCAAGATATATACTGCATATGATGGAAAACAATAAGGAGAAAAAACTGGATTATATACTCCTGACTCATTTTCATGATGACCATATGGGAAGCCCTTCCAGGGGATCTAAAATATCGAAAAATGGAGGATACCTGATGTCTGGTATTACTGAGGTAGGAGATATGATCCCCTTTAAAAAGTATGTAGACCGTGGCTGGCCTGATTATAACTGGCCTGATCCATTAAGCCAAAGATTTACAGATAATTACCTGAAATTTTTAAAATGGCATATAGACAATAACAAAACCAAAGTGGAACAGTTCAAGGTCGGACATAATGATCAGTTTGTTTTGCTGAATGAGCCTGGCAAGTATCCTGATTTTGAGATAAGGAATATTGCTGCAAACGGACAAATATGGACAGGTGTCGGTTCAAATTCCCGGAACCATATTCCTCCTCTGGCAAGTTTGGACAGTTCCTTGTTCCCGGGTGAAAATATGATTAGTATTGCATTTCGTTTATCTTACGGAAAATTTGATTATTTTAACGGGGGAGATATTACAACAGGAGCTCCTGGTACATGGCAGGATATTGAAACTCCGGTGGGATTGGTTACCGGCCCCGTGGATGTCTGCCTGGCTAATCATCATGCATATTATGATGCAATGGGAAATTCTTTTCTTCAGGCAGTAAGGCCGAGAATTCATATTATCCAGGCATGGTCACCAAGTCATCCTTCTCCAAGTGTTCTGGCACGAATGATGTCGGAATGGACATATCCCGGTCCCCGTGATGTTTTTTCAACAAACACGATGAAAGAAACGGTGGTAGTGATTGGCGACCGGATGGATAAAATGAAAAGCCAGCAGGGACATATTGTAATACGCGTAAATCCCGGGGGAGAAAGTTACATGATTTATTTACTGGACGATTCAGAAGAGAATTTTAAAATTATAGCGGTTCACGGACCGTATGAATCATATTAAATATTTATTAATTTAACCGCTTATACGGTTGGGTATTTTTAGATTACAAAACTTAAAATAAATGTTGCCTTTGCATCTGCGTCCCTTTTCACGTCCTGTATTTCCATATTTCATTGCACCTCTGCGTTTTGCGTTTAATAAGAGTTTAACGAATTATTGATAAAAACAACAGAAATTATGAAAAACGTACCAGTCTCAAAACACATTACCGGATTTATTATTCCATTTTTTTTCGTTTTAGTATTAAGTTTAACCGGATGTAAGGAAAAAACAGAAGATCCTTTAAAATATGTTGATACTTTTATCTGTACAGAAGGCGACAATGGACAGTTATATCCCGGTCCTGCCTATCCCTTCGGAATGGTACATTTATCTCCTGAAACGGAAGGCGACTCCCATGTAGGATATTATTATGAGGATGAGTATATTGAAGGATTCTCTCACCTTCGGATAGGCGGTGGAGGATCAAGGGGAAAAGGCGGAGGAATACTAGTCAAACCCGGTATAGGGAAATTTACCAGGAAGATAAATGAATTCAGGGAAAAACTCATAAAAGAATCTGAAGAAGCCTCGGTGGGGTATTATAAAATTGTACTGGAATCAGAAATCAAAGCTGAACTTACTGTTTCCGAAAGAGTCGGTTTTCATCGTTATACTTTCCCCGCAGATGCCAGGGAAGACAGGTATATCGTTCTTGAACTTTCGCATAGCTATGTCGGAATGCTCGATGCAAGTTTAAATGTTCTTAACGCAAATGAAATTACAGGCATGATAAAATCATTACACAACAGTGGTGGTCATTATCATAAATTATACTTTGCGTTAGTCTCCGACACTCCTTTTAAATCATATACAAGTTGGAAAGGTCCTGAAGAAAAGGGTGAAGTTGCATACAGAGAGGGTAATAATATCGGAGTGTGGTTGAATTTTCCGGGATCAGGGAAAGATATTATTCAGGTAAAAGTTGGATTGTCCCCGGTCAGCCAGGAACAGGCATTGATAGAAGCCAGGAATGAAATACCAGGATGGAATTTTGAAGAAGTCAGAGAAAAAGCGGCTTCTGCGTGGAGAGAAAAATTATCTAAGGTCGAAATAAAAGGCGGATCTGAAGAATTTAAAACTTTGTTATATACTCATCTTTATCATTCTTACCTTGTCCCGAATAATGCCACTTCCTCAGATGGAAGATATCGTGCAGCACAACAGGAAGATTCAATTTATAATACTAAAGATACTGCTCCTGACTTTGTTTACTATTGTACATGGAGCCTTTGGGATGATTTCCGGAAATATTCCCTGGTTTCACTGCTGGAACCTGAAATTACCAGGAATATTGCACGGTCACTGACAGATTATTATAAACATCGTGAGAAGGATCGTAACCACCCGATAAGGTTTTATTGGCCAACACCCAATATACGTATGGAATTTGCCGGAGCTCCTCTTTTAGATGCATGGAATAAAGGGCTGGGAGATTATGATCCGGAGATTGCCTTTGCCGGTATGAAAGAAGATTATGAACATTATGGGGAATATGAATTAAGCAGGCAACTGGAAAAAGCATATCATGCATACTTTGCTATGAGAATGGCTGAGATACTGGGAAAGGAAGACGAGGCAAAAAAACTGAAGGATGCAGCACTGGCATACAGAGACTTATGGTGTGCTGAGCAAAAAGATAACCAGGGAAATTTAAGAGGCTTTTTCACTCCAAAAGGTGAACCGGTACCTGATGTGGAAGAAATGGAAACACATGTATATGAAGGGAACCTGTGGCATTATCGCTGGTTTGTACTTCATGATATTGCAGGACTGATAAGTCTAAGAGGAGGAGCTGAAGCTCTTGCTGATGATCTGAACTATTTCTTTGAGAAGGATTTTTATATGCATCTGAATGAACCTGATGTTCATGCACCCTTCCTGTTCAATTACATGGGGAAACCGTACCTTACTCAAAAATGGGCAAGAACCTTTACAACAAAAGAAGTAACACAATTGTACCATAATCATGGAGTATTCGAAAAACCGGTTGTGAGCAGGATATACAGAGCTGATACGAAAGGTTATATCGAAACAATGGATGATGATGCAGGTGCTATGGCATCCTGGTTTGTAATGAGCGCTCTTGGATTGTTCCCCTCCGATCCTGTAGAACCCGTTTACCTGATAGGATCCCCTATCTTCCCTGAAATTGTTCTGCATTTTGATAACGGGAAAGATTTTACAATTATCGCAAAAAATGTTAGTGAAGATAATTTTTATATTCAATCAGCTAAACTGAACGGTGAAGATTATGAAAAGCCATGGATTGAATATAAAACCCTGATGGCAGGAGGAACTCTGGAATTTGTTATGGGTGAAAAACCAAATAAAGAATGGGGGAGCGATATGGCTCTTGTACCTCCTTCATTGAGCAGGTGAAATTTTTACCGCAAAGTTCCACAAAGGATATCATAAAGTAACTCAAAGCATACTATCGAATAACTGATTTTTTATCTAATTTTCTGATATATGAAGTTCTGTCATCAATCTTATGTCATCACCTCTACATTTCTTTTCCTTTTATTACTATTGTTTACAACATGCGTAAAAGCACCGGAGAAACCTGAACTTGTCAAACTCCCCTTTGCATTTTCGGATATAGGCCGGACACCTATGGAAAATACTCCCGTAATTTTTAAATCCCGTCTTTTACTTATATCAAACTTCAGACCGGGAGGATTTGAAGCCAAAGGGGCAAATGCATTTCTCTGTATTGATGACCTCCAAACCGGTAAAGAAGTTGCCAGATTTGGGAAAGGACATTCTTTTGTCTCTGCATATGTTAATGGTGATGAATTGAATGTCTTTGCTCTTGAATTCACAGATTTCGGAAGGGTAATTAACTCTATAGGCATCAACAGATTGATTACAACCGACCTGGAAAACTGGAAAATTGAGACAGCTATACTCCCTGATGAGAATGAACACCTGTTTAATTCTTCAGTATGCAGTGATGATAAAGGTTTCCTGATGGCTTATGAATCGAATAAACCAGTTAAGTTTTGTTTCAAATTTGCACGTTCAGCCGACTTGTCTGAATGGAAAAAAATTCCCGGCTTGGCTTTTACAGGTGAAAACAATGAATATTCCGCCTGCCCTGTTATCCGCTATCATTATCCCTTTTATTACGTGATATACCTGCATGCCCCGGAAGAAGGATATAATGGCTGGATTTCATACCTCGCCAGATCCAAAGACCTGATAACCTGGGAACTCAGCCCCTTTAATCCCATCCTTGAAGCAGGACCCGGCGAAGGCAGAAATAATTCAGACGTGGATATCCTGGAATATGAAGGAAGAACTTACCTGTATTATGCAACAGGGGACCAGGAAACATGGGGAACACTCAGGGTGGCTATGTATGAGGGAAGGGAACGGGAGTTCTTTGAAAAAAATTTTCCGTATAAAAAGAATGTAAAAATGCTCTCCGCAAAATATTGATAAAATTCTTATGTTAAATGTTTAAATTCCGAAAGCTCAAAACAAGTAATTCAATATTATCTTTTTTCTAAGTATCACTGATCAAAGAGTTTCCCGTCTACAAAAAAAATATGAATCACTTTGAATAGAATTGAAAAATATGATTTACATTTGGGCGAAAGCATACCACAGAAATGCTTATCTTGAAATTACATTCAGAAGAAAATGCGTACAAGGTTTTTTAATCTAACGGATAATTTTCTCCCTCATGAAAATCAATAATTTTTTTAAAGTTGCATTAAATAATTATATACCGGCTGTTAAATGGCTTCCTGGTTATTCTTTTAATATTTTCAGTAAAGATCTGATAGCAGGACTTACATTGGCAGCATATGCAATCCCGGTTTCCCTGGCTTATGCAACATTAGCCGGATTACCACCCCAATATGGCGTTTATGGTTATCTTATAGGGGGACTGTTTTATGCTATGCTGGGTACTGGCAAACAGCTTGCAGTCGGGCCAACTTCTGCAATTTCAATGCTGATTGGTGTAACCCTGGCAAATATGGCTAATGGGGATATTCAACGCTGGGTGGAATTAGCATCATTATCAGCATTTATATTTGCAGGGATGAGCATCCTGGCATATCTGCTCCGGTTAAGCAGTATAATTAATTTCATCAGTGAAACAGTGCTTTTGGGTTTTAAAGCCGGAGCCGCTATTACAATAGGATTAACGCAATTACCCAAACTTTTCGGTATTCCCGGAGGCGGAGATAGTTTTTTCAGCCGTGTAACAAGCATTTTCAGCCAATTATCCGGTACAAACCTGTTTGTATTATTGTTTGGCATTATAGTGATCGTTTTGTTATTAACCGGAAATAAAATATTTCCGGGAAAGCCAATTGCTATAATAATCGTGGCACTCTCCGTAATCGTTGTTTCATTTACTCCCATTGGTACTTTGGATATTAAAACTGTAGGAGTTATTCCAGGAGGATTGCCTAAATTACACTTTCCTGCTTTGCATTTAAAAGATATTACCAATATACTTCCACTTGCCCTGGCATGTTTTATCCTGGCTTATATCGAAAGTGTATCTGCTGCTAAAACACTCGCACAGAAAAACAATTACGATATCAATGCAAGGCAGGAACTGCTTGCCCTGGGTGTGGCTAACCTCGCTACAGCATTAGGGCAGGGATACCCGGTAAGCGGTGGATTATCACAATCTGCTGTTAATGAAAAAGCTGGAGCACAGACACCTGTCTCACTAATCGTAGCATCATTTTTCATTGCATTGTGTCTTTTATTCCTGACGGGTTTACTTAAAAGCCTCCCTGCTGTCGTGCTCGCTTCTATTGTCCTGGTTGCCATTAAAGGACTGGTCGATATAAAAGAAATGAGACGATTATTTAAAGTAAATCGTTTTGATTTTATCATCGCAATGACAGCACTGGTTTGTGTAATTATTTTTGGAATATTGGAGGGAGTTCTTATTGCAGCTTTGTTTTCTTTAGTACTTATCATCAGGAATGTATCAAGCCCTCACGTTGCAATTCTTGGGCGGATACCAGGCACTAACCGCTATAGTGATATTAAACGGCATACTGATAATGAATTGGTGCCCGGGGTCCTTCTGTTCAGGGTCGAATCTACATTGGTATATTTTAATGTAACATATGTATACCAAACCATGTGGAATAAAATATTGGAAATGGGTTCATCTTTAAAGGTTGTTATTTTTGATTTAAGTACCTCTGCAACAATAGATTCAAGTGGTGCAAGGCTCATTAAACGACTTTATCTGAACCTTAAGGATAAAAATATTTTATTTAAAGTCGTTGAAGCACACGCAGAAGTGAGGGATATTTTAAGACGTGAAAAAATAGAACATCTTCTTGGTCATGTCAGCCGGCGAGATACTCTTCACGATGCAGTAATTAACGCAATTGGTGAAAAAGAACCGGATATTCTTCAAACACCTAAAAAACTTAAAAGACAACGGATAGAAAAAATTGTTTCTCAACTAATTTTAGGAAATAACTATTTTAAAGAAACCCACCCGGATGAATATTTTGAAAAATTCAAATCCGCACAGAAACCTTATATTACCCTCGTTACATGTTCCGATTCACGTGTCCCCCTGAGTGCCCTGATGCCTGACACATCCAACAGAGTCTTTTCGATACAGAATATTGGGAACCAGATTTTATCAACAGAAGGATCTGTAGATTATGGAATCTATCATTTAAAAACTCCCTTGTTATTATTTCTCGGACATTCCGATTGCGGAGCCATTAAAGCATACCTGAATGGATTTGACCAGGAATCTTATGGCATCAAACATGAACTGGATTTCTTAAAGCCTATTATAACGGAACAATCAGCAATTAAGGATTTTGAAAAACTTCACTCACAGGTTATCGAAGAAAACCTCGATTACCAGGTAAATATTGCCTTTAAGAAGTATAAAGACATGATCAATTCAGGGAAACTTACAATTATGGCTGGTTTCTATGATTTCAGAGGTGAATTTGGATCAGCTTTAGGTAATATTGTTATTGTCAATGTAAATAAAATAAAAGATGTTAATGTAATACGTGACTTACCAATATTCGACTACCTTTCGAAAACTCAAAAGGAATTACACATAGGAAGATTGCAGGTTAAGTAAAAAAATTATTAATAATTACATATATGAAAAACAGACTATTTTTTATAGTGGTTGTATTGCTGTGCTGTAAAGGTGCAATATATGCACAGGTTGCGCTGGATTGGATACAGCAGATCGGAAGCGCAGGAGAAGACCTTGGATATGCTATTGCTCTTGATGATACGGGGAATGTTTACACTACAGGATATTTTTCAGGTACAGCTGACTTTGATCCGGGTCCCGGGACGTATAACCTCAATTCATGCGGTTATAATGATGGATTTATTTCCAAAGTTGATGCGAACGGAAACCTTGTCTGGGCCAGACAAGTCTGCGGCTCATCAAATGACTATGGGAGGGGAATAGCTGTGGATACTTCCGGCAATGTTTATGTAACAGGTGTTTTTGGTGGAACTGCAGATTTTAATCCCGGTACTGGCACTTACTACCTGACGGCAACAAACTGGGAAGGATATATACTGAAACTGGATGCGGGCGGTAATTTTGCCTGGGCCAATAAAATTGGAGGCCCGGATTCTGATCATGCTTATACTGTTGCAATTGACAGTGTGGGTGATGTATTTATAACCGGATCGTTTAATGGAAAAGTGGATTTTGATCCCGGAGCTGGTATTTATGAACTGACTTCTTTTGGTTCGGGGGATGTCTATATTTTAAAACTCACTTCTGATGGTGATTTCCTTTGGGCAAAACAAGTGGGAAGCGGCGGCAACGATTATGCTCATTCATTGATCCTTGATTCTTTAAATAATATCCATCTTGCAGGCAGTATTCAGGGAGTCGCTGATTTCGACCCGGGACCGGAAACTTATAATACCCCTACTTATGGGAACACTGATAATTTCGTATGCAAACTAAATCATAACGGGGAATTCATCTGGGCTAAAAGCTTTGGAAGTGCTGCTTATGACAACACCGAGGCTATGGCATTGGATAGTGATGGAAATGTTTTTGTCACAGGATACTTTTATTCATTGGATTTTAATACTGGTACTGAGGTTTATAAAATGACCTCATCAGGCGGTAATAATGTTTATATTTTAAAACTGGATGCAAATGGGAACTACATCTGGGGTAAACAATTTGGTGGATCTTCCGCCGAATATAGTCATGGTATTTTTGTTGACTCTGATAATAACATTTATACAACAGGGAAATTTTACGCCACTGCTGATTTTGATCCGGGTCCAGGGATTTATAACCTGACACCTGTCAATTACTTTGATATTTTTGTTTCAGCTCTTGATGCTGATGGTAACTTTTTATGGGCAGAAGGATTTGGCGGTACAAATGATGATTGTGGTTATGCGGTTAAAAAAGATGCTTCCGGAAATTTATATACTACAGGCACATTCAGGAATACCGTGGATTTTGATCCTGGTATTACGGATACCCTGTACCTTACATCTGCAGGATTAGGTGATTATTTTCTCCAGAAACTCAAACCATGTACAAATACTTATAATTCAATAAATATTATTGCCTGCGATAGTTTTATAGCACCAGATGGAGCAGTATATACAACTTCAGGAATAAAGACTGCTATTATTTCCAACACTGCAGGTTGCGACAGTATTATCACTATTGATCTGACCATCAAACAAAGCACATCCAGTTCCATTACTGTCTCAACCTGCGACAGCTATACCGCGCCTGATGGAAATATCTATACTACCTCGGGTACCAAAGTTGCCGTCATTCCTAATGCGACTGGATGCGACAGTACAATCACCATTGATCTGACCATCAAACAAAGCACATCCAGTTCCATTACTGTCTCCACCTGCGACAGCTATACCGCCCCTGATGGAAATATCTATACTACCTTTGGTACCAAAGTTGCCGTTATTCCCAATGCAGCTGGATGCGACAGTACAATCACCATTGATCTGACCATCAAACAAAGCACATCCAGTTCCATTACTGTCTCCACCTGCGACAGCTATACCGCCCCTGATGGAAATATCTATTCTACCTCAGGTACCAAAGTTGCTGTCATTCCTAATGCGGCTGGATGCGACAGTACGATCACCATTGATCTGACTATTAAACAAAGCACATCAAGTTCCATTACTGAATCAACCTGCGAAAGCTATACCGCCCCTGATGGAAATATCTATACCACCTCGGGTACCAAAGTTGCTGTCATTCCTAATGCGGCTGGATGCGATAGTACAATCACCATTGATCTGACCATCAAACAAAGCACATCAAGTTCCATTACTGAATCAACCTGCGACAGTTATACCGCCCCTGATGGAAATATCTATACCACCTCGGGTACCAAAGTTGCCGTCATTCCTAATGCGGCTGGATGCGATAGTACTATTACCATTGATCTGGTTATTAAACAAAGCACATCCAGTTCCATTACTGAATCAACCTGCGACAGCTATACCGCCCCTGATGGAAATATCTATACTACCTCAGGTACCAAAGTTGCTGTCATTCCCAATGCGGCTGGATGCGACAGTACTATCACCATTGATCTGACTATTAAGTATAGCACTGCAAGTTCGATCACTGAAACCGCCTGTGACAGTTACACTGCTCCCGATGGCAATGTATACACCACCTCTGGGACCAAAGTTGCCGTTGTTCCCAATGCTGCCGGATGCGACAGTACGATCACCATTGATCTTACAATTATTACTGTTGATGCTTCTGTAGTTACTGATAATTATACTATATCAGCAATTACTTCAGATGCAATTTATCAATGGTTGGACTGCAGCAATAATTATGCTACTCTTCCAGAAGAAATAAACCAGAGTTATACAGCTACCTCAAATGGAAGTTATGCTGTTACTGTAACACAGGGAGCATGTTCTGATACCTCTGAATGTATTAATATAGTGGGGGTAGGAGTGATAGAAAGTACTTTTGATTTCAATATCATCATTTATCCAAATCCTACGGAAGGCTTGTTTAATATTGATCTTGGTAATATTACAGAAACAGTAAATGTTACAATAAACGACATGCAGGGTCAGGTTATCAGAAGGCAAATTTTTAAAAATGAGAAATTGTTAAAATTAAGTATTGAGGAACCTGCCGGTATATACATCATCACACTGTTATCAGGGGAAAAGAGAGCAATAATTAAATTGATAAAATATTAACCGATTGTGCGGTTTGAAATTTATAGATCACAAAACTTTAAATAAATGTTAAATGTATTCATGAACGGACCCACCCCCAGCCTCCCGAATGCTCGGGACAGGCTCTCCCTAAATCAGGGAGGGGTGAGGATTTATTGTTAAATTGCTAAGTTTAACAAATTATTAAATAAAGAAATTGTTAAATTCAGCAATAAAACCAAGTTCACTTCCCCTCCCTGATTTAGGGAGGGGTTAGGGGTGGGTCCGGGAAATTAAAAAAATTTATAATCTCCTATAATAAAATTATTTACAATAAAATTTTATCATTATTATCAATTTAAAAGTATTAACAATAAAAACTATTAAGTGAATTTACTCTGGCAAGTAATATTAACTTCTTTTATATTATTTAATTATAATTTGTTTTCCCGGGATTATTCTTCCGGAGAACCTGATAACCCTGCTGTCTTTCACTCAGCCTTCAATCCAAAAACAGCCGGATGGAACATCACCTGGCCTGGCAGGTTATCGCAATACGATCTCGTTTATGATAGTCCTCCCATTGATCCCATGCAGGGAATACCATTGGGGAACGGGGATGTAGGTGTCTTATTCTGGTGTGAGGATTCCAGGATCATAGCAGTGGTGAATAAATCTGATCTTTGGGATGATGCTGAATCCGAACAATTCAGGAACTGGAAAAAAGAGGAAGAAGATTATAGTACCACACTGCGGCATGCCTGCCGGATAATTATAGATTTCAAATTTCCTGTTTTTAATACCCTTTATCTTTCCGGTTTCAGGGGAAGGCTGAATCTTGCTGATGCTTCCCTTTCCATGGAAGTTATAAGTCCTTTTGGAAAAGCAGGACTAACGGCTTTTGTTGATCACGACTCTGGTGTAATTTTTATGGAACTGAATAGTAATATGAATGAAAATGTTCCGGTGGATATAACACTCGAAAGATTTGGCTCACGTACTTTTTCTCACTGGTACAGCAGGATCAACAGGGATGCTTCCATTGGTCTGTCTGGCACAAATACTGTAGCAGATAGTAATGGTGTTTACCTCACTCATGATCTGACATCAGGCACATTCGCTGTCGGTGGCAGAGTAATTCAACAGAATAATATTAACGTGAAGTATTCCACGGAACATTCCGGAAGTGCAGTAATTCAGCTTTCAGATAACTTAAATAAGAATGCAAAACTCGCCTTTACTGTGACTTCTCCTCTTGAAAATGCCCCGGTTTCTGAAGTAAGGAATTTTTTATTATCAATGAATGAGAGGAAAATGGAATCCTGCAAGCAATCCCACCTGGCAATATGGAAGAATATATGGAACCTTTCCTTTATGGATTATGGCGATGATTACCTGAACAATCTCTGGTATCTCACCATGTATTATGCTCATGCATCTCAGGGAGGGAAATATCCCGGGAGGTTTAACAATGGACTTTGGACCTGGAACAGGGATGTACAGCAATGGAATTTTTATTTTCACTGGAACCAGCAGCAGTTATACTGGCCATTAAATGCTGCAGGATTCCATGATCTTGTTGATCCATACCTGGATTTCAGGTTTAATTCACTTCCGCATGCACAAAAAGATGCAAAAGAAATTTTTAATGCAAGAGGGGCTTTCATTTCAGATGTCACAGAACGACGTGGTTATAATTCATCAGGCGAAAATGATAATCATACTCCTGTTGCGGAGATTGCCCTTGATTTCTGGAGGCAATATCAATTTACATGTAACAGAAGGTTCCTTGAGGAAAAAGCCCTTCCCTTCATTCTTGAAGCAGCCCGTTTTTATGAATCTCTCCTGGTAAAGGAGCAGGATGGACTTTATCATGCAAAAGAAGGAACAGGTTACGAAGGTTGGATCAAGTTAAAAGACGGCCTCACAGAGCTTACCTATGCCCGGGCACTGTTTTCTACTGCCCTGAAAGCATTGGAAACCACTGGTACCGACTTGCCTGAATCCGTAAAATGGAAAGAAATACTGGATCACATGGCTCCGCTTCCCATTATATCAGCAGAAGATTCAGCCATAAAAAAAGAAGAGTCGGGATATGTTTTAAACAGGGGAATTAATAAAGGAAAACAATCCCCTGTAAATGAAATTATGGCAGCCGGTTGGGGGATTAAAGAGAACAGAATGTTAACCGTTTATTATCCTGTGGAAGACACATCCATGAATTATGGTCTGAAGTTACTTGATGGAATATTTCCTTCTGTTCCTTCATCTCCTGTATTCCCCTCCGGAGTTATCGGATTGGATCAAAAAGGGACTAAGCTGTATAACCAGGCAGTAACTACCACATTGTTGTATGGAACAGAAGGAACAGGGTGGGATCCGGTACCAATAGTTATGGCACGACTCGGACTCATTCAGGAGTTGGCCGGTGACCTGGAACATTTTCCCGGCAGATGGCAGATTTATTGCAATAGCTGGGGACATTGGGGACTGGAAGGAGAAGTAAATAAAGATGCAGAGTGGTTTTTCAGAACAAATAATGTCAGAGATGTTGCGAACGATGAGAAATTTTCTCTGCCTATGTGGCCTTTCCGCCATATGTCGATGGAGTCCATGTCGGTACTGGCAACAGCAATGAACGAATCATTATTGCAAAGTCATGAGGGAATTATCAGAGTCTTTCCTGCATATCCGGATGATAAAAACGGACGATTTACACTTCATGCCCGAGGGGGGTTTGTGATATCTTCAGAAATCAAATCAGGAGAGATACAGTGGATTTGTGTAAAAAGTTTATACGGGAATACATGCATGTTGGAATTGCCCTGGAACAAAACAATTGTGAAATCAAACCTGGATAAGAATAGCAGGATAATTAAAGGAGATATTGCTGAAATTAAAACAAAATCTGGAGAAATAGTTTTAATTCTTCCTGATTGGCAAAATGGTAAAGAATGGACGCTTAACGCAGAAACACCATTAGCGAATGAAAATGTCAGGTATCATTCTTCAGGAAAAACAAGGCTGGGAATACCACGAATGTTTTAAATTATAAAAATATGAAAGGTTGTACAGGACAATTAAAAAAAATGGTAAAAGCCGGAGACGTACTTTTAACAGGCTGTGTTTTAGATAGCCGCTCGGGAGCAGTCATTGAAATGTACCATGAGATAGGCTTTGATATAATCCTTATTGACAGGGAACATAGCGGTTTGAACAGTGAAACTATACTTGAACAAATCCGTCTTGCACGGGCACTGGAAATTCCTTGTATGGTAAGGGTTGCTGAACCAAGTTATTCAGAGCTTAACAGGACTATGGACTATGCACCGGACGGAATATTTATACCACGTATCCGTACCAGGCAGGAAGTTGAGAATATAATGAAAATGATAAAATTCCCGCCAAAGGGAATTAAAGGTTTTGGCGCCGGTTCTTGTCCTGCAGGAAAGTATCTTGGTTGGGATCCCCCTTTGGCACAATTGAAGTTCTTTAATGAGGATTTTGTAGTCGGGATACAGATCGAAACAGCTGAAGCACTTGATAACCTTGACGATATACTTTCAGTCCCGGGTATTGATATCGCTGTTGTAGGTAATGACGATTTATCATTGGGAATGAATATTCCTACGCAATTTGATAGTCCTGAATATATTGCAGCTGTAAAAAAAATTATTGCAGCCTGTAAAAAATATCATGTTTTGCCAGGAATTGCCTGTGGTGACCCAATCAAAATAAAGTATTGGAAGGACCAGGGAATGCGTGTTTTCTGGACTGTGGCCGACATACTGAGCATGTGGCTTTATACGAAGCAAACCTTTAAAAATATCAAAAATGAATTAGATGAAAAATAATTCAACTTCATCTTGTTAAAATAACCTTGGAATTATGAATAAAAAGCCAATAGTTGCCCGGCTAAACGCCAGGACTTTTCATATGAGTAAAGAAGAAAAACAAATACTCTCACAGATCAATGCCATCATTATTGAAATTGAGGGCGATACAGATGAAGAAATATTGAGTAAAATTGCTGATGCCGATGCTATTATGATTATTTCCGCATATATGCACGGACCAGTATTAAAAAAAATGAAAAACCTGAAAGTAATATCAAGACTTGGTATAGGTGTAGATAAAATTGACGTGGAAGAAGCTACGCGACTTGGTATTGTTGTCACAAATCTTCCTGATTTTTGTACGGATGAAGTTGCTGACCACACGATGGCTTTAATTCTATCTGTTGCACGGCAGGTGAAATATTATGAAAATCTGATGCGTAATGGAATAATGCCTGATGAATTCAAAGATATTCACCCTTTAAAAGTACAAAAACTTGGGATAATCGGATTTGGACGAATTGGTAAAGCCGTCGCAAAGCGCGCTAAATCTTTCGGAATGAAGATACTGGTCTTTGATCCGGCAGTTTCATCAGAAGTAGCTCAAAAAGAAGGTGTTGAAAAAGTGGATTTTGAAACTATACTTAAAGATTCAGATTACCTGAGCCTGTTATGTCCCCTGACAGCTTCCAGCAGGGAAATGATAAAACTTAATGAGTTGAAAAAGATGAAGCCAACTTCTGTCCTGATCAATACCGCAAGGGGTGAATTAGTAAATGAAAATGATCTTGTGAAAGCCTTAAAAACAAAAATAATAAGGTATGCTGCAATTGATGTATTTGGAAGCATTAATCTTTTTAATAAAAAAGGATTTTCTTTGACACATCCCTTTTTCTCATTGGAGAATATCTTACTCACACCACATGTTTCGGCTGTTTCTGAAGAAGCAATGACAAAGGTAAGGGAAGGTGGAGCAACTGCCGTTGTTGATGTCCTTTCCGGGAAAACTCCGGCACATATTGTAAATCCGGAAGTGCTTTCCAAAATAAAATCAGACCGGGAATAATGTAAGGTAAAAAAATAATTATTTTTAAATACAATGGACTTATATATTGGCTTTATTTTAGTCATTCTGGCAGGATTGGGTACCGGAACGTCTGCATGGCCTTTTAAAAAGATTAAGGACATTCATCTTGAACAATATATGCTTGTTTATATGTTCACTGCATTAATATTCGTTCCCTGGATTGTAGTATTTTTCAATATCCCTGACCTGTTAATTATTATTCAAAAAGTTGGTTTTAAAACATTATTTATCTCTAACCTCTTTTCAATTAGTTGGGGTATTGCTAATGTTTTATCCATGATTTGTATAATGAAAATAGGGGCATCTCTTGTCGGGGCTATACTTACTGCTCTTGGGATGTCTGTGGGAATTTTACTGCCAATGATTTTCAAAGGCAGCGGTCTGTTTAGTAAGGCCCCGGACCTATTTTCAAATGCAGGAATTGTAATTATTATGGGTTTATTTATTATAGTTATCGGGTTGATATTCATTAGTATTGCAGGATTTGGCAGAGAAAAAATATTAAATAACAACAATAATCCAGGTACAACCGGGGTAATATCCAAAAATTTCCTGGCAGGTTTATTACTTACGATATTGGGAGGTTTCCTTTCATGTGGAATCTCACTTGCCTTTGTTTATAGCCAGGGACCAATTATAGAAGCTGTAAAACTGCAGGGGGAAAATGAAATTGTAGCCAACTTTGCTGTTTGGGCTTTAGGAATGTTTGGGGGGGGAGTAATAAATATTCTTTATGCAATTTATTTAATGTCAAAAAACAGATCATGGGGCCTGTTATTCGCCAGAAAGGATGAACTTCTTTTTGGAGCGATTGTTGGATTACAATTGATTATTTCAATAATCTTCCTGGGAAGGGGAATGATCTTATTGGGAGCTCTTGGAGCCTCAGTCGGATTTGGAATACAACAATCATTGCAGGTTATAGGAAGTCAACTTGTAGGATTTATAGGAGGTGAATGGAAAGGGATAATTGGAATACCAAGAAAAAGGATGTATTTAGGATTAATTATTATACTTTTTGCAGTTATTGTTTTTGCTTATAGTAATACAATGCTTAATTCTTGATAAATACACAACCTATATCGAACTCACATTAAATGACTATGAATACTAAGATCTTTATTACTACCTTATTTATTATGTTTATTGGGTGTAATCAAACCCGGAATAAACATGATGTCACTGATGAAACTTCAGATAAAACTGATAAAAGTATTAACAAAGCATATATCTCTTTCCGTATTGGAATACCTCTCTGGATGCCGGAAAATCGTTTTAACGAACTACTGGATATGTTCGATAAATATAAAGGTGTTACTGACGAAATTACTTTCTTTACATCAGGTACGCACGCTCCCCTTCCCCTGGATGTATTCACCCATCGTGCAGAACTCCTGAAAGATCGAATGAATATAGTTCGTGAACGGGGTTACAGAACCGGGATTAACATCCTGACTTCTATAGGCCATCATAATGAAAACCTTGATAATTCATTAAAAGGAGATTTTACTTACATGACCAATATTGATGGTGAAATTTGCCATGGTTCATTTTGCCCGAATGATGAAAATATGCAGGAATATATCAGGAAAATCTATCAGATCACTGTAAATGCTAATCCTGACTATATATGGATCGATGATGATGTGCGGTTTGGACATATGCCTATCGGTTATGGTTGTTTTTGTGATAATTGCCTGGGGATATTTGAAAAAGAAACCGGGAAAAAATACAGAAGAGAAAGCTTGAAAAAAGCATTTAACGAAGGTTCTGAGGAGGATAAACTTAAGATCAGGGAAGCATGGCTTGAACATAATCGTAATACCATTTCAGATTTATTCAAGCTGATTGAAACAACAGTTCATGAAATAAATCCTTCTATGCCCCTGGGATTCATGACAGGCGACCGTTTTTTCGAAGGCTATGATTTTGATACCTGGGCAGATATATTGGCAGGACCTGATAAATCAACTGTAATGTGGCGCCCGGGTGGTGGATATTATAACGATAACAATAACAACGAGCTTATCGGAAAGTCACACGATATAGGTCGACAAGTTTCTGTTTTGCCAGATTATATTAGTAATATTCAATCAGAAATTGAAAATTTCCCATATCAGAGACTTAAGAAGGCTGAAAATATAGTGGTTTTGGAGGCCTCTTCGCATATAGCAGCAGGATGTACAGGTGCAGCCTTTAATGTGCTCTCGATGTATGATGAACCACTTGATGAATATGAGCCCCTGGTAACAAAACTTCAACAATCCAGACCATTTTTCGATATGCTGGCAGGATCATTGGAACGCTCTCCCATAACCGGTGTTTATAATTACTGGAATAAAAATACGTACGCTGCTGCAAATCTTTCAGAAGAGAACTGGCCTGGTGGAGTACCCCCACTTGCCGGTTATGAATTGTATAATATCGGCCTGCCTGTATGCTACTCTCCTGAACATGCTGTAGTTACAGTACTTAACGAAGATAATGTCCTTACAATCCCTGAAAATGAAATTAAGGAAATACTATCAGGAAGTGTGTATATGGATGCCGGGGCATTACAGCAATTGAACGGGATGGGGTTCGGAGATCTTACAGGATTTGAAGTTGTGGACAAAGAGTATAAAGACAGGATAGAAAAATTCACAGATCATCCATTGAATGGCGTTTTTGCAGGCAGGGAGCGGGATAACCGCCAGTCATTCTGGAACTCCCCTGCATATACATTGAAAAAAACAGGTGAAAGGGCTCAAATTTTAGCAGGACTAATTGATTACCAGGGGAATGAGGTATCTGAAATCACAATGGGTACATTCGAGAATCAAATTGGGGGACGTATATGTGTTGCAGGTTACTATCCATGGACTTTCCTCGAAAACCTTTCAAAAAGCTCTCAGGTTAAAACTATTTTCAGGTGGCTTTCAAAGGATACACTTCCAGGGTATATTGCTTCTTTCCATAGAATTAACCTTTGGATCCGTGAACCTCAAAATGGCAGAATTGCTCTTGCTTTTACAAATGCTTCCTTTGATCCTGCAAAAGACGTAATACTGATGTTAAAAACAGAAAGCAGGAAAACCAGGTTGTATGATATGAACTGCAAAGAAACAATCATCTCTGCATCAGGGGAAGACGGCCCATATAAAAGGTTCGTTATCCCATATGTTGATCCATGGCAGATGAGGTTGGTTATAATTATGTAGGGGGCTGTCTCATAAATGTTATTTACCACAAAGGACTCAAAGTATGCACGATGTACACAAAGAAAATATTCTTGATATTTAATTTTTACCTTAAATTACAAAAATGTTTTTTATAATTTTATAGACTTATATTTGAGTCCACTCCAAAAAGTTGAATTTATGATTTCCAAAGGTCCCCCCCCAGCCCCCTAAAAGGGGGAGCAATCATAAATCAGCAACTTGCAAAAAGTCCCCCTTGGGGGATTTAGGGGGAAAGGACTTTTCGAACTAGGCTCATATTTTACCCTTTATAAATAAATGAAACATTCCTTAGTATCATTAATTATTCTGGCAAAGCTTTTATTAATAATTTTCACTGCCTGTTCTCTTCAATCACCTCTCATTTCTCATGATGTAAACCATAGGTTAATCACTTTTTCAGACAGCAACAGGAATCTTGTAATGCAATTGAATTATAGTAATGGATGTGTAGTGGAAAAAGTGATTATAAATAATAAACAGGTTTCAGGAAACGGAAATATTGCTTTCTCAGGTGTCCTGGTAAATAATCAGGTTCTGTCCTCCAAAGATGCAATTTCTTCTCCGTTAGTTTCAATTAGGAATAACGTGGTAAAAATCAACAATCTAAGATATGGAAATGAATCATTTTCTATTGAAGAAGAATGGGTCTTTACCGTAAACTCAAACGATATTCAATGGCAAATTAACAGGGAGTACCTGAATGATGGGATCATTGAGGAAAATTATTTTCCCTGCTGGCAGTTTAATTCTATAGAAACATGGGATGGCGCTATGCTTGATAACGGGGGAGTAGCCTGGAACCGTTTTTTAAATAAACCGGGTGAAACATACGGAACACAAGCGGCTGCATTTACACTCTGGAACAGATCAGATAACAGCTGTTTAAAAATCATTCCCTCTGATGATCATGAAATATTCAGATCAACGACATTTTCACATAAAGATAATGGAGTTTATGCAGTCGTACAGTTATCGTCAAAAGCGGAAATAACTACAAGATATGGACTAAGACGTTTTCTTGAAACAGGTGGAAATGTATTTAATCCTGATACAGTAAAATCCAGCTCAAAATTAAGCATTAACAATAAACTTCAGGTTTTCGTATATGAACGTGAATACGACCGGGGAATTTTAAAAGGAATGAATGAAGAATTGATTAATGAAATGCTGAATACCATAGGCAGGTATGGAGTAGTGGATAGATACTTGTATGGATCCAACGGCTGGAGAACCGGATGGGCTGTTTTACAGGAACCATGGCTTGCTTTAATGGGACTTGCCGTTAATTCACCTGATTTTATCAAAGGATATTCGGAAACTCTGGAATATCAAAGAGATAATGCAATATTACCGGACGGAAGAGTATTGCCACGCTGGCACCATGATGCTTCTGATGCAATGCCAGGTACTTTCCGGGAGAATGGCTTCTATGAGTGTCAGTGGGGATATATGCTTGACTCACAACCTGCTTTTGCAATAAATGTGGCAGAACAGTTTGATATAACCGGGGATATAGAATGGCTACGGCAATTTAAAACAACTTGTGAAAAAGTCCTTGAATACATGATAAAAAGGGATTCTGACGGGAATGGCCTCTTTGAAGTAATTCAGGACACTTATAAAGAGGAGAAAGGAACCGATTGGCTGGATGTCATCTGGGCATCTTATGAAGTCGCCAGTATCAATGCTTATATGTATAAAGCCCTTACCCGGTGGTCAGAACTGGAAAAATTACTGGGTGATAACGAAATGTCTGAAAAATACCGGCACCTGGCTATGAAACTCCAGGTAACATTCAATAAAAATATTGCTGATGGCGGCTTCTGGAATCCTGATAAAAACTGGTATGTTCACTGGCGGGAAAAAGACGGGTCCGTTTACGGTAATAACTTTGTAACATCAGTCAACTTTCTTCCTGTTGCTTATGGTGTCTGTAATGATCCGGTCAGGAAAGATGCTATCCTGGAAAATATGGAAGTCCTTATGCAAAAGGAAAACCTGTTTATATGGCCTTCGTGTTTCTTTCCTTATGAAGCAGGAATGGGACTTGAAAATGTAAATTATCCATATCCGAATTATGAAAACGGGGACCTTTTCCTCGCCTGGGCTGAATTGGGAGTCCGTTGTTATGCTGAAAATAACCCGGAAATCGCCATGAAATATATCAGGAATGTAATAAACCAATATGAATTAGATGGTCTGGCTCATCAGCGTTATTCAAGAAATGAACAAACTGGGGCGGGTGATGATATTTTATCTAATAATGTAATGGCTGTTGTCGGATTGTATCGGAATATTTATGGTATTCAGCCTCAGTATAACAGGTTGTATATCAATCCGCACCTGACAGAAGATTTAAATGGGACCAGTTTGAAATATTGGTTTCAGGATCAGCAATACCTGATTGATCTTACAATGGATAATTATTCTATTTGTGCGAATGATATTACTGTTTCGGATAAAAATTCATTTGGACTGAAATATACTGGAAGTGGAATCGAATATTTTAACCAGGATGAAAAAAATGTTTCATTGAAGCTTACAGTAAATAGCGCTTGCTCAGTTGATATTGTTAATTGGGATGAAACTCTGATGAGTTGGAAGATTACGGGAGAACCATCGAAAGTTAATATGCGTTTTGATGTCCACAACCTGAAACCAGGCAGAGTTTATCAGTTGTATAATAATGGAAATCTTATAGGTAAATACATCAGCGATATGTATGGTATTATTCGTTTTGATTGTCATAAGAATAGCGAATTAATACTGAAAGAAATATAATTTTTTTGTTTAATAAGGAAAATTTCTATATTCAATCGGCAATATTGAATGGAGAAACCTTCGATAGACCATGGATAGAATACAATTTATCAGTTTTCAGCGACTACAGGAAGTGGAGGAATTATAACAAATTGATTTTTTACATTATATTCATTATATAAAATACTCACTAACATCAATATGAATATCAAATTGTTATTAATCTTCAAAACAATCTTTTTTATTTTCTTATTTTCCTGCACCAGGGAAAATCAGCTATTTATTTATGTGTCAACTGAGGGGAATGATGAAAATCCAGGCACTGTTGAACTACCCTTCCACTCTGTTGTAAAGGCGCAGGAAACTGTCAGGAAGTATAAGAAAGACAGGGACATACCAAAGAAAGGAGTGATTGTTTATTTTCGAAAAGGTATTTATTCTCTTCATAAAACTCTTTGTTTCACTGCTGAAGATAATGGAATGGAAGGATCACCAGTAATATACCGGTCTTTTCCAGGTGAAGAAGTCAGTTTTACCGGTGGAAAGGTAGTGAATAATTTTATACCTCTTTGTGAAAAAGAAGTAAAGAAAAGAATACCTGGAAAATATCACGATAAAATATGGCAGGCAAACCTGAAAGATCTGGGTATTAATAATTTTGGAGAAATAAAATCCACAGGAATGGGAAGACCAGTTCAACCGGCAGCCCTGGAACTGTTTTTTAACGGTGAACCTATGATACTCGCACGTTACCCCAACCAGGGTGAATGGATGCGAATCGCTTCTGTACCGCAAACCGGAGACTCACTTATCAATGAAGGTGGAGATGGTGGAAGCCGTTTTGGTATTCCTCTTGGACGTCATTATGGCAGATTCAAATATAATGAAAACAAACCTGGTGAATGGTTGAAAAATGATAATATCTGGTTGCATGGCTACTGGACATGGGATTGGGCAGATTCTTATGTTAAGGTTGACAGGATTGAACCTGTTTCTAAGGAATTTGTACTTGCAGAACCACATGGCGTTTATGGTTACACGCAGAATCAACGGTATTATGCTCTGAATGTTCTTGAAGAACTGGATAGCCCGGGTGAATGGTTCCTTGACAACCAGACAGGTATCCTATACTTTTGGCCGCCGTCTCCCATTAACGAAGGAGTTGCTATTGTTTCTGTTCTGGAGGAACTAATGATTCATTTGGATAATACTGAATATGTAAGGTTAGAGAATATCATCTTTGAAAGTTCCAGGGGACAGGCCATACGAATTTCTAGTGGATGCAATAACCTTGTAGCAGGGTGCACCATCAGAAATATAGGATCAAATGCAATTAGCCTGGATGGAGGACATAATAACGGAGTGAGAAGCTGCGATATTTATAACGTAGGGGACGGAGGTATAAATATTTCCGGTGGAGACAGAAAAACACTTACTGCTGGAAATAATTTTGCTATTAACAATCATATTTATCGCTATAGCCGTATTAATAAAACATATCGCCCGGCAATAAGTTTACAAGGTGTTGGCAATCATTTGTCTAATAATTGTATCCATGATGCTCCTCATTCTGCTGTTATTTTCGGGGGAAACGAGCATATCCTGGAATTTAATGAAGTATACGATATAGCCAAAGAAACCGGCGATGTCGGGGCATTTTATATTGGGCGTGACTGGACATCACGAGGGAACATTATACGCTATAATTATTTTCATCATTTGACTGGCCCTGGTTTATACGGAGTGATGGCAGTTTATCTTGATGATGCAGCAAGTGGAGCCACTATTTGCGGAAATGTGTTCTATAAATCAGGACGTTCTGCATTTGTTGGCGGAGGACATGATAATTTAGTGGAAAATAATGTTTTTGTAGAATGTGAACCTTCAATACATTTAGACGCCCGGGGAATGGGATGGGCCAGAGAATCAATGAGCAGGGGTGGAAATTGTTATATGTATGAAAAGCTGGAAGAAGTCAATTATAATCAACCTCCGTATAGCACTAAATATCCTTCCCTTGCAAGAATTCTGGACTGGGGAGATCCTCTCATGCCTAAAGGCAATATTTTTCGTGCCAACCTGAGCTATGGCGGAACATGGCGCAAGATTGATAATAAAGCAGATGAAGTAACTATTGAAAATAATTATGTACTTAAAGAAGTACCTGCTTATATCGATGTCGATAATGGGAATTTCTACCCCGAAAACGAAATGATTTTAAATGATATAGGATTTGTGAAAATCCCTTTTGATAAAATAGGCCTGTTTATTGATGAATATAGACAATACCTCCCTAAAAAAGGAGATGCAAAAGAACAAAAAAATTAAAGTAACACAGATGGAAAATAGTTAAAATATTCCTTTAGACTTTTATTCTTTTTCTTCAAATTTATGTCCCATTATTAAACTGATTGATTATAACCCTATGTACAGCATCATGAAAACAAAATCATTTACAATTTTTTTTGTGTTTTTAATAATACTATGTATCTCCTTTTCCTGTATTCCGTTTACAAGAGAAGTAATTGTGCTGGAAAATGAGAACTTTGCATATGAAATTACCGGAAATGGCAGAAACCTGCATTTCGTTGATAAATCTTCCGGAACCGATTACCTGTTTAAAGATACAGTATCATACTGTGCCTATATATTCCAGGAGGGGAAAATTTATCCTGTTAAAAAAGCAAAATTTAATGGAAACCTGCTAACGCTTGATTTTGGTAAAACAGGTGTCACTGCTGAGATTTCCGTGGTTGTATATAAAGATCATATTACCTTGGAAGTCAGTAATATAGAAGGCAAGGCAGAGTCGTTAACTTTCCTTAATGTTCCGCTTACCCTCGATGCCTTGCCAAACGAATCCTTTGCTGCATGTGCTCTTGCTATGAATATAAATACAAAAATCATACAGCTTCCGGCATTGCAAAATCATCTTTGGGCAAGCTGTTACAAAATTTTTGGTATGGAGGGAGCAAAAATCAGTTTGATAGGAGTGCCGCAAAATATGATCCTGCCGGTGATACGCAATATCATGGAAGAAGCGGAGGATATTCCTCATTCTACTGCCGGAGGAGCCTGGGCACAGTTGAGTGAAGAAGGATATGGTTCTTACCTTATGAATTTCGGCACTTTGACAGAAAGCACGGTAGATGAATGGATTGAAATGTGTGATAACCTGGGTTTCAACCAGGTTGACAGCCATGGAGGAGGGAAATTTTTCCGGTTTGGGGATTTTGAACTAAACCCTGAAAAATGGCCGGACGGATGGGATAACTTTAAACGAATTAACAATCGGCTTCATAATGCCGGGATATCCTCCATTTTTCATACTTATGCTTTTTTTATTGATAAAAATGCAAAATATGTAACTCCGGTTCCGCATCCCGATTTAGCATATTTCCATGCATTTACACTGGCAGAATCCATTGGACCGGAAGATACGGTTATTACAGTGAATGAGTCTACAGCAGGAATATCAACAATAACAGGATTCTTTGTCAGAAACAGTGTTACACTTCGTATCGGGGATGAACTTATAAGTTTCGATGGGGTAACTGATTCCCCTTCATTCAGGTTTACCGTCTGTAAACGCGGATTACACGGAACAGGAATATCTTCTCATCAGGCTGGGGAAAAAGCTTTCCATCTTAAAGAAATGTTTGGATTATTTGTTCCGGGATATGATACGGAACTTTTTAAGGAAATTGCAAAACATACAGCAGAAATTGTAAATGAATGTAATTTCGATGGTATTTATTTTGATGCTATTGATGGGAGTGGTATTCTCGACGGAGACGAAAACTTCTGGTATCATTCAACAAAATTTATTTTTGAAGTGGCAAAACATCTTGATCATCCCGTGGGAATGGAAATGAGTGCCATGATCCACCACTGGTGGCATTACCGCTCGCGCTGGCAGGCATGGGACAGACCTGTCCGGGGATATAAAAGATTTGTTGATATTCATTCATCATCTATTAAAATGAGTGGATCAGACCATGGATTAAGTCTTGGAACACCTGCTTTTATTGAAAAATATGCAAAAGTGGATAACGGAAGTTTACTTCTCCCGCTTCATCTGGGCTGGTGGGGAAATCAAACATGGGACCCTCCCCAGGTTGAACCCACTTTCTATGATGATATTGAATACCTGTGCTGCAAGATGATAGGAAATAAAGCCGGCCTATCAATGCTTGGAGGTATGGATGAAAAGACACTGGATGAAAAACCACTTCTGGGAAGACTGGCAGGCATTATCAGGCAATATGAGTCATTACGCCATACGAACAGTATCAGTGATTCAATGAGATATCTTCTAAGGCAACCTGGCAAAGAATTTACTCTTGTTAAAAATGAGGAAGGTAAATATTGTTTTAAACCGGTAGTGTATGAAAAACATAAAGTTGAAGGACAGGATCATCCTTCTGCAGAATGGAAGGTGAATAATGAATTCCCTTCTCAGCCGGTTAAATTGAGAATTGAAGTCCTGATGGCTGTGAAATCCTATAATGATACAGGTAACATTATACTCACCGACTTTTCGGAAGAGGGAAGCTTTGTAATGTCTCAAAATGCAGACGGAGTATCAGGGTCTGTTGTACCTGTTAAATTGAAAAAAATTCCTACCGGAGAACCTGGTTGTATCTTCTCAGCATTAAGTACAGGGGCAACTACCCGGCAAGGAGCATATATAAATATGGAACAGAAATTTGATCCATGGTTGAAACTTAATGATCATAAAGCTCTTGGAGTATGGATAAAAGGAGACGGAAATGGTCAGTTACTTAATTTTCGCCTGGAAAGTCCAAAACATATTTCCTTTGGAGCAAGAGGGGACCATTTCGTGAAGATTGACTTTTCAGGCTGGAAGTATTTTGAACTGGTGGAAATAGAATCTGAAAAGTATAATGATTATATCTGGCCGGAACTTGGAATATATGATACCTATCGCCATACAATTAACTTCGGTAATATTGATAAACTCCAGGTTTGGTATAATAATCTCCCGGAAGGGAAAAATGTTGAATGTTTGATTGGCCCGGTAAAAGCCCTGCCAATGGTAAGTGTTACTATTGACAATCCAACCATAAAAGCAGGAAAAGAAGAGATAATGTTCCCTGTTCAAATGAAATCAGGAATGTTTTTGGAGTTGCTCTCCGGTTCCGATTGTAAATTGTATGGGTCTAAAGGAGAATTAATTGAAGAAGTTAAAATAAAGGGTAAGTTACCTGAACTATTGCCAGGAAATAATGAAATGTCTTTTTATTGTAATGGGCCGGAAGATGTTAATGTAAGAGTTCAGGTAACCGTGATAAGTGAAGGAAAACCTTTAGAAGATTAAATAATTTGCTAAACTTAGCAATTTAACAATGAATCCTCGAGGCTGTCTAAAAAGTCAAATACATTTTTCAATAGAGAAAAGGACTGTTATAACTATACAAAATATTGTTCTCTTCACCGACGCTATCCGACTGAAAAATGCCGGACAGGTCTTAGTCACAGTAACTTTAGTGAAGGTGATCTAACTTCTGGTAATAATTACCCATTTGTAAAACCTGGCTCTGCCACCAGTCATCTGAAGCTGCAGCGAAAGATGGGCGTTGAATAGGGAATACAAAACACAAAGATGAATACAAAATTTATCATAAAGGATTTTTTGGACAGCCTCCGGGGGTGGGTACGTGTCTAAATAAATTCGACATTTATTTTAAGTCCTGTAATCTAAAAATACCAAACCGCACAATCGGTTTAATAAAACTAAAATATGAAAAGTAAACAAACATCAGCACCCATTACCCGTCGTAAAGCTTTAAAAATAGGAGCCGGAGCAGTTGCCGGTATTGCAGCTTTTGGCAAATTTACTCCGTTATTGGCAGATTCAAAGATGAATACTTCTGAAATTATGGAAGAACAAAAACCGTATAAAAATAACTATATATTTCAGCATGGAGAGGAAGCTACAAAAATAGATTTTTCTTACGCTTTTGCTCCTCCGCATAGAATTACAGTGGGACGTCCTGATGCAAGCGAAAGGACACTGTTGGATCTTCAGGAAGGGAGTTTAAAAATGTCGTGGACTTATGATAATTTGTCGATGAACAACTATCCCCCCTTAGCATTCCGGACTCCGCCAACATTATGGAAAATTAATATAACACCGCAAATTGATAATGATCCGTTAACCCTGAGCCGTTGGTCGCGACTCGAAGGTGTGTTACCTGGACTGGAAAATATTTATGAGAATACTTCCGGTCAAATAAAACTTGATGTTTTAAGCGGAATGACTGCAGCTTTGATTCGTATTGAGATCAATAACACTGACTCTTATCCACATCAATATTCGGTTTTGTGTGAATCACCTAATTTTGGGGAAAATCCGGGTTGGATTGAGCCACAATGGAATGCAGGTGACACTTTATTAGCGGGATGGAATGATCGTGCTGATCGTATTCTTCTTCTCGGTTTAGGTGCTGATTCTTATTCGCTAAACAAAGATGGCGCTCCCCCGGGAGCAAAAAAAATGATCCTTATATGGAATATGAAACCCGGGGAAAAAAGGGAAGGATGGATTATCCGTCCCTATCATGGTTATGCATCTGATTTGCCTGCTCTACGCAAACACGAATGGGCAGGGGAAATGGAACAGGGTAAAAAAGAATGGAATGATCTGTTAGGAAGGGCTTCCAGATTGAGTATTCCTGATCCGGGGGTGACAAGAGCATATCTGGCCTGCCTTTCTGATCTGTTTATCATGCGTGAACCGCTTTCCGACGGTCGTATTATTGGCGTTCCTGGAACCGAAGGATATCGTGCAGGTAACTCAGGCGAGCCTCTGATCGTTTCCGTGATATTAAACCAGAATGGACTACATCAGGAAGCAGCTGCTGAATCCCTTACTCCGTTTGAAACGCAGGAAGCGGATGGTTGCTGGGCGGACAGACAGGGCTGGTGCCATACTTTCTGGGCGGCCACAGGCTTTAAGTCATGGGCTCTGATGGAACATTATTATATTACAAGAGATATTGAGTTTTTAGAGAAGTTCTATCCGTATATGCTCGCCAGCTCAAGGTGGAACGAGAAACAGCGGGCAAGAATGAGAACCGGCGATCGTGAACATTCACTTACTTATGGACTTATGCCACGTGGATTTGGAGATTGCGGGTTAATGAATGATGATGATATGTATGGTGTTTTTTTCCCTCATAATATCTGGGCAGTATTTGCAGACCGTTGTTCCCTTGAAGCTGCCAGAATTCTCGGCAAGTCAAATGATATAAATGAACTGGGAAATATTTATGAAACAGCATACAATGATTTACTAATAGCGCTGGACCGTGGAGTTATCAAAGAGGAAGATTATCGCTGGATTCCAGGTACTCCCGGAAAAACCACCGGAAGTTGCTGGGGCGTACTTAATATTGCCTCCCCATGTGGACTGTTACCGGTTGATCATGAACTTGTTACAGGTACATTACGAAAGATTGAAGCAAATATAAGTAAAGGAGGTCAGCCAATTCATACAGGATGGATGCCAGATGGAGCATGGGTAGCAATAACACTCGATAATATTGCGGAAGTTCACCTGGCCCGGGGAAATGGAGATAAGGTTGTCAATTACCTCTACTCAACATTAAACCATGGCACTCCACTATATACATGGTGTGAGGAGCGAGGCCAGGAACCAGGCACAACAAAATGTTCCGGCGACCGGCAACATCTGTGGACCCCCGCAGCTGTGGTAAGAATAATACGAGATATGATGGTTACAGAAAATAATGATGGATTAAATCTTGGTTCAGGAATAGACCGTGACTGGCTTTTATCAGGCAAACCGGTGGGAATCGCAGACGCATATACACATTTTGGGAAAATCTCCTATCAGATGGAGTACGATAAAAAACATCTTCGGGTGTCTGGTGAGGTTTCATTTGCCGAAAACTCAACCGCAGCCTGGGCAGTCTTACATACAAGGTTACCGGATGGACTGAAATTAAAGTCTGTAAATAAAGATTCCGGAGCTCAATTAATTGCTGACGGTTCTGGTATAAGATGGAATAACCCCCGTGGAACGTTCAATTTTTCCATTTCTTTAAAGAAAGATATAGATATTAATTAATCGTTTATGCGGTTTAATTTTAGAATAAAATTGATAATAATTATAAAGTTTTATTGTAACTAAATTTATTACAGGAGATTATGAATTTTTTAATTTTCCGGACCCACCCCCGGCCCCTCCCTAAATCAGGGAGGGGAATGGAACTTTGTTAAATTGCTGAATTTAACAATTTCTTTACTTAATAATTAGCTAAACTTAGCAATTTAACAATGAATCCTCACCCCTCCCTGATTTAGGGAGGGGCCGGGGGTGGGTCCGTTTAAAAATACATTTGTCATATATTTAAGTCCTGTAATCTAAAAAATACCAAACCGCACAAGCAGTTTAATATAAATAAAAGAAATAATAAACATGAACAGGCGTAAGTTTACAAAAATCTCCGCTATAGGTATCGGTGGAACAGGGATTTTACATCCATTACAAGGTATGATAATTAATGAGAAGGATCAATACCTTAAAAGCATAACAGAATACGGAAAGCTATCTTTAAACTGCCTGGACAAATTCTGTGACACTTCAAGAGGACAGATCCCTTATTTTTATACAGAATTCAACCGAAGTCCTTTATCTGCAGGGCATCAGATATGGTCATACGGTGATGGACTGGGAAGAACTGTTGATGCATTGGTGCTTTTAAGACATATGTTAGGACAAGAATTAAACCTTCCTGATGATCATATTAAACAAACTACCCTGGTTAGTTTTATTGCTCCTGATGGTTTATCCTGGTGCCCTGCTGAACCATGGACACTACCTGTCCCTCATACAAGACCAGCCTGGCTGCAACAGGGAACTTTACTCGCACTGACAAGCCTGTATCTTTCAACAAAAAATGATTATTATAAGAAGCTGGCCGAAAAAAATATCGATGGAATTATCAATCTTGCCCGGTTCAATGATAAGGGTTATGCTGATTTCCCGGGTGACTATTTCACATTAGCCTATGGATGGTCAGAACCATCAAAAGATAAAATGCATCGCCCATCGATCTTTTATACCTCAGTTACGATGCCTCTTATGAGGTTTTATCGGGCAACAGGCTATGAACCCGCCTTAAGATTAGCTACAGCACTGATTAATTGGACATTAAAAGACAATAACGATATTGCAGGATTATTCGAAGTAGGACATTTTCATAGTCAAAGCCGGCTTATTATAGCTTTACTTCTCAGGGCAAAAACAACCGGTTCAGAGGAAGATTTGGAAAAAGCTGAAGAACTTTATATTAAAGCCAAAAAACTTGGAACAGATTCCGGATGGTTTCCTGAACAGATTAACAATCCTGAACATAATCGTTCAAACCTTGCAGAAACCTGTTGCCTGACTGATATGCTGGAAGCAGCAATACTGCTTGCCCAACTCCGAAATAACTCTTACTGGAATGATGTGGAACGGTTTGCAAAAAACCACCTGTATGCTTTTCAAATCTCTGATTCTTCATGGTTTGCAAAAACAGATCAAAGTTATCATGTTTTACCTTATATACCCATTTTTAAAAGTGATGAAATAAAAGAATTAATAAAAGGTGGTTTCGCAGGCTGGGGCGGAGTAACTGCCATGTCCGACGATTCTCCTTTTTCCAATGCCAATCAGCAGTGTTGCAACGCTGCAGGAGCAAGAGCTTTATACGATGTCTGGAAATATGCAATAAACGATAACGGCAAGGATTTTAAAATTAACCTTCATATTCACAGGAAACATAAATGTGCTGAAATAATAATGAAAGAAGGGAATACCGGAATACTAAATATTAAGGTATTAGCTGAAAGGAATTTCTCGGTTAGAATACCCGAAATGATAAAAGCTTCTGAAGTCATTATAACTGTAAATAAAAGCTTAATCAAAACTCAGGTAAACGAAGGTTATCTGAACCTGGGAATATTAAAGCCTGGTGATATTGTCTCTCTTAAATATCCAATGAAGCAATATGTGAAGGATGAACATCTGCCAGCCGGAAATTTCAAATTTACATATCAGGGTTCAACAGTTATAAAAGCAGAACCAGTACAAAAATTCGGAGAGTATTTTTCAAACCAAAGATTTACAGAAAATATTCCCGTATTTGAAGAAAATAATAAAGAAGAAATAGATTCATTGTAATAAAAATATCATCGGATGACACACTCATACACTATCAAATTCAACAAGGATATACAAAACTCCTTTAAAATGATCCTCATAAAATTCTTTATCTTTTTTATATTAATTTTATCAATCTTAACTTTCTTTTATTCCTGTAATATTGATTCTGGCTCGTCCCGGGAAGAAAAATTCTTATTTAAAAAAGCTTTACCTGTCTGGGCTGCAAACCGTGAAAAAGAAATGAACCTGAACCTGGGTTTTCGTGGAGTCTTTCAGGCTAAGATAAATAAGAATTATTCATTAAAAATAACTGCATCCACACTCTACCGTGTATACCTGAACAATGAATTCCTGGGATATGGCCCTGCACGTGCAGGACATGGATATTTCAGGATTGATGAATATGACCTCACAGATCGTGTTAAGAAAGGAGAGAATATCATCGCTGTTGAAGTGGCAGGATATAATGTCAATAGTTATTATACTTTGGATCAACCTTCATTTCTCCAGGCCGAAGTTTCTTCGGGTAAAAAAATTTTACTGGCAACCGGTTCTGAAAATGATTTTACGGTTTCCCACTTAAAAGAAAGAGTACAGAAAGTTGAAAGATATAGCTTCCAGAGACCATTTACAGAATATTACAGGCTGGATGGATCATATGGTCAGTGGAAAAAATCAACTCATGTTCCGGCAGTTTCAGTTCAGACAGCAGTTTTCCCTCCTGTTAAACTGCTTCCCAGGAATCTCCTTTTACCTGATTTTAGTGAGGCGAGGCCTGTTTCAATAAATTCTACAGGTACCGTAATATTCAGTAAACCCGAAAATTATAAAAAAGACAGGTCCTTGACCCGGATAAATGAAAAACTAAAAGGCTATAAAGAAGAGGAACTGGAAGTTATTCCATCATTAACTGTCCAGGAATTGAAAACAAATTTTATGAATGATTCTTCCCGGTTCTATTCTTCTGATACAGATATTTCCCTTTCAGAAAATGAATTCTGTACACTTGATTTAGGGGTCAATCTTACAGGATTTATAGGTAGTACAATAAGTTGCAAAGAAACATCCAAAGTTTTTTTCTGTTTCGATGAAATTTTAACAGAAAACGATGTAAATCCCAAGAAGCGTATGTCGGATGTGAATAACCTGGTTGTTTATGAACTCGAACCTGGCCTTTACGACCTGGAATCATTTGAAGCATATACATTCAGATATCTGAAAATTATAGTTCTCACGGGTAAATGTGTGATAAAAGATATTTACCTGAGAAACTATGCTTATCCTGAAAATAAGGATGCTTTTTTTAATAGCAGCAATCAAAAATTAAATGCAATATATAATGCTGCCAGGAATACCTTCCGGCAAAATGCATTGGATGTCCTGATGGATTGTCCTTCAAGGGAAAGAGCAGGCTGGTTATGTGACAGTTATTTTTCTGCTATCATGGAGAAGGATTTTACCGGTAGTTCAGCAGTGACGGGAAATTTCCTTGAAAATTATGCTCTCCCTGATAGTTTTAAAAATCTGCCCACGGGAATGATACCAATGTGCTATCCTGCAGATCATTACGATGGGGTTTTTATACCTAACTGGGCTATATGGTTTATTATTCAGGTGCATGATTACGCATCAAGGGGAGGGGATACTATTTTAATTTCCCGGTTAAAACCAAGGATTGAAGGTATCCTGAATTATTTTACCCGTTTCGAAAATGAAGACGGTTTACTTGAGAACCTGGAAAGCTGGATATTCGTGGAGTGGTCCAAAGCCAACAATTTTGTCAGGGATGTAAATTATCCCACCAACATGCTGTACAGTGCAGCACTTTTAAAGGCTGCAGAACTTTATAATAATGAAAACTGGAAAAAGAAGTCAGATCATATTAAACAAATTATTCTGAAACAATCATTTAATGGAACTTTTTTTGTCGATAATGCTATCAGGAGCATTGATGGCAAACTCGAACCAACATCCAACACCACTGAAGTATGCCAGTATTATGCTTTTTATTTTAATATTGCCACACCTGAGACCCATCCTGAGTTATGGAAGAAATTAGTTTCCCGGTTTGGCCCATATCGGAATGATAAAATTATTTTTCCTGAAGTATTTCGGGCAAATGCATTTGTAGGGAACTATTTTCGCATGGATATCCTTTCCCGGTACGGATTACAAAATCAACTGATGATTGAAATACAGGAATACTTTTATTATATGGCTCAACAGACGGGGACATTATGGGAAAACATGGAGTCCCATGCAAGCTGTAATCATGGATTTGCTTCCTACCTGGGGCATGTATTGTACAGGGATATTTTAGGCATTTCTGATATTGACTATTTAAATAAAGAAATAACAATTCAATTTGCTGGAATAGACCTTGATGAATGCAGTGGTACAATACCTCTTGATAAGGATGTGATTTCACTTAAATGGAAGAAATCTGCTGATAATTTACTATATTCGGTGACTGTACCCTCCGGTTATAATGTAAAAATCAATAATCTGGGTTCTCTTAAATTAATTGAAAAAAGCTGGTAAATCTGGTAGTACATGCAAGACATTTCATTACATTTTAATAAAGACTCCACTCCGAAAAGTCATATTATTTCAAAAATCGCCACAGATTCACAGATTAATTTGTATTAATTGATTGATAATCTGAGTAATCTGTGACAATTCTGTCTTTTAAAATTGAAAATATAACTTTTCGGAGCGGACTCAATAAATATAAAGTAAAATGAAACTATACAGTATTCTTTGTTTTCTTTTTCTGTTTAATGTAATTGCAGGAAGTAGTTATACCGAACGTAATATACTGAAAAAAGCCTGTGATGAGGTGGATTTTTTCAATATAATTATCACAGATGACTCATGGATTGATTTTCCTTCTTATTATGACAGAGTTTTCTGGAATTCCATACCACTGGAATTAGCTAAAAAATATATTGCCAGTGCAGAAGATTATCTGACATATAAATGGACTGCAATTAAAGCAACAGATTATCTCGAATTTGTACGCTCGGGTGATCGTCGGCAGGAAGTATTCAACGCACCAAAGTCAGCATTGATATCACTGGTTATGGGGGAGCTTGTAGAAGGGCAGGGGAGGTTCATAGATCAGATAATCAACGGTGTATGGTTTTATTCTGAACAAACCTGGTGGGGATGGTCGGCACATATTTACCTGCAAAAAGAGTTTCCTGGCTTACCTGATAGTAATGATCATACAATTGATCTTAACGTGGGAGACATGGCTAATATCTTATCATGGACATGGTATTTTTTTCATGAGGAATTTGATAAGATTCACCCTCTTATCTCTATCCGGCTAAAAGATGAAATCCGGAAAAAAGCAATCGATCCTTATCTTGAAAGGACAGATTTCTGGTGGATGGGAATAGAAGATCAATCTCATATTAACAACTGGAACCCATGGATCAATTACAATATGCTGAATTGTATCCTTCTAATGGAGGAAGATCCGGAAAGGAAAATTTTAGGGATTCAAAAAATCATTCAGTCGTTGGATGTTTTTTTAAATAGTTATCCGGATGACGGTGGATGTAATGAAGGATCGTCATATTGGGGCGCAGCAGGAGGAAGATTCTTTGAAAGTTTGCACATGCTAAAAAAGATAAGTGGGGGTAAGCTTGATGTTTACGATAATCCATTGGTTCAAAATATCGGGAAATACATTTATAAAGTATACATCCACTTACCATATTTTATAAACTTTGCCGATGCTGATCCGCAAATCACAAGTATTCCCCTTTTGATCTATTTATATGGAAAAGCGATTCAGGATCCTGTAATGAAGAAATTCGGGGCTTTCCTGGCACAAAATATTGGTTGGGGAAATCATCCTTTCGGGGGAACACTGGATAGACATTTACTTTCATTAATGTATAGGGACGAAATTCTTCATGGAGAGGCAGAAGAACCACTCATAGGAAGTTGCTGGCTCCCTGAAACAGAAGTTGCTGCCGCCCGTGATAAAGAAGGTACTTTTAAAGGTTTCTTTTTTGCTGCAAAAGGAGGATTTAATGCTGAAAGCCATAATCATAACGATGCCGGCTCCTGTGTTCTTTATTATAACGGAAATCCCTTTCTTATTGATGTCGGAAGGGAAACTTACACCGCAAAAACCTTTAGCCGTGACCGGTATTCAATATGGACCATGCAGTCACAATACCATAACCTTCCGAAAATAAACGGAATTGACCAGATGAATGGTGAAAAATACAAGGCTGTTGGAACTACTTTTCGGAATACCGGATCAAAAACAGTCTTCTCAACAGAAATATCCGGAGCTTATCCTAAAGAAGCACAGGTGGAAAAATGGGACAGAACATATACCCTGCAAAAAGGTAAATATTTTGAAATTCTTGATGAATACAAACTTGCCAGGCTGACTGATCAACCAACTTCTTTGAACTTCATGACAAATTCCACTGTGATAATTGAAAAACCCGGGACACTGAGATTAAACAGCATGGGGGAAACATTAAAAATGTTATACGATCCCGATGCCTTAAATCCCTCAATAGAAAATATCATTATAAACGATAAGAAATTGCAACAGTACTGGCCCGATGGATTGACGCGGATAATCCTTACTTTAAAAGATCCGGGATTAAGAGGTAAAGTTATCGTCAGAATCAGCGAGTATTAAATATCTATAATTTATGCAGAATAAATATTTTAATACAAGTCTTTACGTCCTGCTGCTGCTTCCTTTTATTTCCGCTATTTTAGCTTTATTACACTTTGGCTTTATATTTAAATCCGGAGTGGCTTTCTGGTGTATATTTATATTGGTTTTATTGTACTTTAAACGGCTGAAACAATATAATGATGTCTGGATGATAATTATCGCATTCCTTTTTTCTATCTGTGGTGATTGGTTCTTATCAAATAAACATGGGGATAACGGGATGTTTATAACGGGAATCATCTTATATTTTTTCGCACATGTGAGTTATCTTTCCTATGCATTAATGAACGGTAGAATTCATAAGAGTGCAACAATAGCGCTTCTTGGAGGATATATCTTTTTTTTCTTTCTGGTACTCTATCCCTCTGTTGATAACACAGGACTAATGATTTCAGTCCTGGTGTATATGCTCATTTCCTGTTTTTCTCTGGGAGCCGCAATTGGTATTAACGCAGAACCGCTTGTAAAGTGGACATTTATTTCCGGTATTTTTCTGATCTTATTTTCGGATACTATAATTGCACTTAAAGAGTTTGTAAAGTTCAGGGAATTGAATTTTCTTATCCTGCCAACCTATTACCTCGCGCAGATTTGTATTACCTTTGCTTTGATGAGGAAAAAAGAAGTTTTTCATTTGCAAGAAGATGATATAAATTAAGTTTGAATAAAAAATATTCTGGTATGACAAGTTTTAAAAGCAATTTATTCAATTTTCCGATATGACAAAAATAACACAATCAACCCTTGATTTTCTGACCAATCTTAAGTCAAATAATAACCGTGAATGGTTTAATGAGAATAAACTTTCTTTTAAAAAGGCAAAACAAGAGTTTGAAGATTTTATCGATAGCCTTATTTTACAAATTATTAAGTTTGATCCATCTGTTAGTCATTGCACTGCTAAAACCTGTGTATTTCGTATATATCGTGACATTCGCTTTTCAAATGACAAATCTCCTTTTAAAGTCAATTTTGGAGCCATGATTACTTCTGCAATGAGTAAATCTGAAATTCATTCGCGTGCCGGATATTATCTTCATATTGAACCTGGCGGAGCCTCGATGCTGGCGGGAGGAGCATATCTGCCTCAGGGTGAATGGTTGAAAGAAATTCGACAGGAAATTGACTACAATGGAGCAGAGTTAAGAAAAATCATTAGTCATAAATCATTTAAAGAATACTTTGGAGAAATAGAAGGAGAAAAATTAAAAAATCCTCCCAGGGGGTATTCAAATGACCATCCTGATATTGAATTGATAAAGCTTAAAAGTTATCTGGCAGTTCATATTTGTCCTGACAAACAAGTACTGGCTGATGATTTTATAAATCATTGTTCTAAGGTTTGCAAAGCTCTTTATCCTCTTAATCAATTTCTTAACAGGGTATTGGATTTGTAGGCAGAGATGGTGTCTTAAAGTTAAATAGTTAAATTAATAAACTCACCAAACCCACCAGGGCGCTTTGATTGCTTGCCCGTATACCAGTATATCGAAAAGGGCATGGGCCAGGATAGCCGGTATTACGCTTTTAGATATTTCTCTTAATGTTCCAAGTAAAATCCCGGCAATGAATGTCCACAAGAAAAGGAACATCAGATTGACTTCAGGTGGAACTGCTGGTGAAATAAATAGGCATAGTTTGTAAGCCGAATGTGCAAGTGATGCGAATACAACAGCCAGAACTGGATTTACTTTTTGAAGATGGCCTTGCAGAAATCCCCGGAATAATAATTCCTCAGTGGTGCCAATCAGTGCGGCAATTAAGGCAAACCAGGTGATGTCGGAAATAAAAAGGGGCAAATTGAGCGTGTGTCGATAATACAATGCAATCAATAGTCCTAGTTGTAACCCGATGAATAAATTTAGCACAGGTCGTTTTCCCGAAATAAAACCGAAAACCACATGAATATCTCTTATGAAATGAATTTCTCTGACAACAATTAGAAGTGGGATTAACAAGCTGACCATAGCAATAATCGACCATGGTAAAGGTGTGTGAATAAAGAAAGCAAAGGCCATAAATCCCAGACAGTAAGGAATAGCCCAAAGGATAATATCTATTTTGTTTTTAGCCATTAAAAATTCTTTCCCTGAAACGGCATTTTATTAAGATCAGCAGCAATAAAACAGGCAGGAAGAAAAGCAGCCAGCCGGATCCCATACAAAATCCTTCGTTGGGAACAATGGTGCACTCAGGTAATTCTTGTTGAAGATTTGATGCATAAACAGAGTCAGAAAGTGTTGATGCGGGCAGAGAAAGATAGCGAAGATTCTTAAGTAAAGGTGGTGTATGTGTATCAAAAAGTGTATCAGAAAGAACCAGTGCTGATAATTTTTTCAACTGGGATAGGGGCCGCAAATCAATTATACTGTCACTTTCAATCAATTCAACAACTTCCAGGTTTGGATGTGTTTCTATAAATGAATTGAATTTTTGTTGGGTAAGATTGCCGGAAAATGTTATCCACTTAAGATTCCGCAAGTTGTTAATTAATTCAATATTATCAACATAATCAATCGTTATACTGATACTTTCAAGATGTGAAAAACGTTTCACAAACTCTAAATCAGTTAATGCCTCGTTTGAGGTGATACTCAGGGATTTTATTTTCTTTAATGATTGAATAAACGAAAAATCAGTAATATCTGTACCACTGCAAACAATTGTTTCGATTTGACGATTGTTTTTTAAAAATTCAGCATCAATAACTGTATTCTTTTGAAGATTGATCAGAAGCAGGTGTTTTAATGCCGGCAATACAGGCAGTGGTTGACTGATCAAAGAATCATTGAACGAAAGTCCAAGCATCTCAAGGTTTTTCAAATTACCAGGAAGCTTAAATTGATTTGAGTTTAAATTCTCAAAAATAATCCATGTTGGGTCAAATAAAGCAAGAATACTGTCGCTTCTACCATTTTTCTCTTCAATACAAATACCAATCCGGGGTTGACTTTTAGCGATTTTGGCAATAAATGGCACATAATCCAATGTTATATTCGCAGGAACGGTAATGGATTTTAAATCATTAAGATCAGCAGGATCAAGATTATCAAGCCAGGTAAGGAGTAGGCTATCCTTTACAGAGAAAGTTATGATAATCGGTTTTCCAAAGTTGTATAAAACACCATTGCTGCATGACAGGTTGAGTTCCTTTTCTGAAGATGTATTATTAAAAATAATTTCATCGTCTATTAGGATTAAATCCCCATCTCCTGCCAGTAATGCAGTTGATGACAAGCTGTCATTTGTAACGACATAACCGAAGTTTGCCTTTGAAAAATTGTAATAACTGCCTTCCCCTTTAAAAGAGATAATGCGATATATAGTTGCCTCATTATCGGAACAGGAGATAAGAATCCCGATTAAAAGGGATAGACCGGTTACTAAAACAATGGGGATCATTTTCAGAATTTGAATCCTGACGTTTTTTGATTGAATAGATTTTTTTATAAGCATTTTGTAGTATTTAAGTTTCTGATTTATAACCTTTTTCTTAAGATATCCAGCGCAGTCATATAACCGCTATAAATGGCTCCAGAAAACCCTCCACCGAATTTTCCCCATGCTGAAGCTATATGAAGATTGTCAGGTAAATCAGACAACCAGGTGGCAGATTTCCCGGGATTCCGGGCAAAGCCATATACGGCACCTGCCGGATTCATGGTGTAGCGTTTGACTGTCAGGGGAGTTCCCACTTCATAGTACTCAAGAGCATCTCTGAACCCGGGAATAAGTTTTTCACATCTTGTAATAAAGATTTCAGCTACATCAGCCTTTTTCTTCAGATATGACCTCCTGTCCATGTCTTCCCAGTCCGAAGCATAGTCAATACAGCATACCGCCCCAACCCCTTTGCCAGCAGGCGCAAGGGCTGAGTCAACCTGACTGTAGTCCACCAGTGTGAAGCTACGTGTTTCAAAGTTTGCATGGTTGTTGAATATGATATCTTTCTGGGTTTTAACAGACGGATCAAAAACAAAAGTGGAATAGAAGCGGTTCCCTAACTCTTTCAGAGATGTCCGAAAACCAAAATACACAGTAAGAAGCGATGCCCCGATTTTAAAGTCATTTATCTTCTCTGACATGATTTTTCCCAAACTCTCAGGGAGAAGTTCGTTAACAAGGTTTGGAACTGATGAGTTTACGACAATCTCTGTGGCATGATCTGAGAAAATACTTTTCGTTTTTCCTTTTGTGCTTTCATAGCATACACCTACCGGCCGGTTTTCCTCAAAAATAATTCTGTCAGAAATACAGTTTAATTTAACTGTTCCCCCATTTTCTTCGATCACTGACATAAGGGCATTAGAAAGATTCTGTGATCCTCCCTTTATATAACTGGCATTTCCACCATAATAGCTCCCCTGGGCAACCAGGTAATAATTGAGTGAAATTGAATACGGATCATCATGGAAATAGCCAAGATTACCGAGAAGGATAAGTTTCAGATCTTCATTATGAATATGCTCATCAAGAAAGTCACCAAGGCTCCTATCAGGATTACCTGTAGCTTCAGCTATAATTTTTCGGGCGTTAAGAACATTATGGAAATATGTTTTTATCCCTTGCTTTTCATCAGGAAAAAGTTCAGAGAGCCTGTATTCCGCTTCTTCCGGATTATGAGGAACAACTACATCCTGCCTCCCGTTTATAAAGCGATAAAATTCAGGTACTCCCAGGAGTATTACCCTTTCAGTCAGGCCGAGGTCCCTGAAAATTTTAACCTTCAGGTCCTTCGCATGGGGCCCGTCCATTTCATGCAGGCCAACTTCCAAAGTGAAATCCTTTCGCTGAAAAGTGGTAGCACAACCTCCGGGACGGTCATGTTGCTCAAGAAGCAGGATTTTTTTCCCTTCCTTTGCCAGTTTTGCTCCGGCGGTAAGGCCTCCCAGCCCTGCGCCGATGATTATTATATCGTATTTCATAATTAAATGATGCCGTTTGTGTGGTTTGATTTAAAGTAAAATTGATAATAATGATATAATTTTATAATAACTAATTTTACTATATTAATATTTCTAATCTAAAAATACCAAACCCTAAAAGCGGTTAAATATTATTCAATCTTACCTATATACTTTTAACTTAACATTAATCCTCAGGAATAGGATACCTTTTAAAGGGTTTGTTCCTATCGAAAAGGTAACGGTATGTAATATAGTGTTTTGCAGAAACACTTCCCACAGCAATAAAAATCTTGCGCATTTTGGGATTGAAATCACCAACCCAGGAGAATTCAATCTCAGTGTAATGCGGTTTATTGGCCATAACCCTGGCGATGTTGAGTATGATTCCGGATTCAACTCCCAGTCCCTGAAATTGAGGTATTACTCCCATGAGCACTCCCCTGGCCCGGGTCATAGTTTTTTTCTTTTTAAAGTAGAGGAATTTAAGCATTGCAATCAGGCTTAGTTTGCCATTCAGTTTCTTCAGGATCTGGTTAACATCGGGGTACATCAGGTAAATGGCAATTGGTTTACCTTTATTGTATGCTAACCAGATGAATTCCTCATCAATGATGGCTTTCCCTTTCTGAAGGGTTTTTTTTATATATGCCGGTTCCAGTGGTTCGAAATTCTCTTTAAAAGAAGCCCAGGCAATATTGAAAACCTCAGCAAAATCCTTAACATACTGATCAGCTTTTTTCCATTCAAAATGTCTGAAACTGTAATCAGGCTTCTTAGCAACCCATTCAGCAATTTTAAGAAACTTAGGTGGAAGTTCCTTTTTCAGGTTTAGGTGAAAACCTTCCTGTTTGTAGTAAGTTTGGAAACCATAAGACTCATAAAGTTCCTGGTAGTACGGGTGGTTATAAGCAATTTCATAGGAGGGATGTGTAAACCCGTCTACAAGAAGCCCCCAGTATTTGTCTGTTTCACCGAAGTTTACCGGGCCATCCATGGCTTCCATACCCTTTTCTTTCAGCCATTCACGGGCAGTATCGAAAAGCAGGAAGGCAGCTTGCCTGTTATTAATACACTCGAAGAATCCCATTCCTCCGGTTGGCTGATCTTGTTTGAAAGCTGTATGGCGGTCAATAAATGCGGCTACTCTTCCTATAAGGTCATTATTTTCATCATAAAGCAGCCAACGGGTAGCTTCACCGTGTTTGAAAAAAACATTTTTTTTTGAATCGAAAATAGACTCAATCTCTTTATCGAGAGGACAGACCCAGGTATTATCGTTTTTATAGATAATACGTGCCACTTTGTGAAAGGCATGTCTGGTGCGGTTGTTATTTACTTCTGCTATTTTCATACGAAAATAATTTATATTTCAGGGCTCTCCTGAAATCCTCCTACCGAAACATTTCAATTTATGTTTATAAGTAGCAGTACATGAGCGTTTCATTAATTATGAATTTTCATGTTTTTAGGTTATGATTGCCTTCTGTAGATCTCGTCCAGGATTTCTTTGTATTTCGCTTCGATAACTTTCCTTTTCAATTTAAGGCTGGCTGATAATTCGCCTGTCAGTGGCGACCATTCTTCTGTTACAACACGAAAACGCATAATTCTTTCAGGTTCTGAAAGTGATTTGTTCAATTTGGCTATTTCATCGTTAAAAGCATCTTTTACTTCCTGCAAACTGATAAGTTCATCATTGTTTTGTCCGGCATAAAGCTGGCGTGATTCGCACCATTCCTTCAGGTACTTGAAGTCGGGTAATACCAGTGCACTGGCAAATTTCTGGTGTTCTCCCACTACCATGGCCTGATCAAAAAAGGCTGATTCCTTTAACCTGTTTTCAATAGGCTGGGGAGCAACAAACTTTCCGTTTGAGAGTTTAAATATTTCTTTGCTCCTGTCTGTTATATTGAGAAACCTGCCCTCTACCCAGTTTCCTACATCTCCTGTGTGGAACCATCCCTCCTCATCAATAACAGAATTGGTAAGCCTTTTGTCTTTGTAATATCCAATCATTAGATTGTGACCACGTGTAAGTATTTCTCCGTCACCGGTTATTTTCACTTCCACACCATCAATTGGAGTACCTACTGTTCCCAGTTTGCAGAGGGCTTGTTCCTGCCGGTTGATAGTAATAATAGGTGATGTTTCTGTAAGTCCGTACATGTTAAGAATTTTTATCCCGGCAGCCCAGAATATTCTTTCCAGCCTTGGTTGCAAACTGGCTCCACCGCAACCCACCAGCCGGATGTTACCACCCAGGGCTTCCCTCCATTTACTGAAGATCAGCTTGTCGGCAATTTTTAGTTTACGTTCGTAAAACCAGCCATTTTCTCCAAAAGGTTTATACTGAAGTCCTAATCGAACTGCCCGGAAAAAAATTACTTTCTTAATTCCTTTCAGGCTTCTGCCTTTTGCCATAACATTGTCGAATACTTTTTCAAGGATGCGTGGTACGGCATCAAACCCGGTTGCCTTGATTTCCTTCAGGTTGGCTGCAATGGTGCCCATATTCTCGGCATAGTAAATGCAGGCTCCGGCGTACTGGGTCTGGTAATTACCCAATCTGCCCCCTACATGACATACGGGTAGGATATTCAGGTAGGAGTCTTTGGGACCCATTTGGAATACATCTGCAGCAGCCAGAAAATTTCTGACAAGGTTATTATGTGAAAGCATTACTCCTTTTGAAGTGCCTGTTGTCCCAGATGTATAGATTAACGATACCGGATCGTCAGGTTTAATTTCATTTTTGATCTTTTCCAGCTTTCCTAGGTTTTCAGGCTTACATTGCTTCCCCTTCTCAACAACTTCCATCCAATGCCTGGAATGATCAGTTTTATTAAACGTGAAAATAAATTTCACTTTATTAATCTGGTCGCAAACTGGTTTGATATTGTCGTATAACTTAGTGTCAGAAAGAATTACCATCTTTGCATCTGAATGTTCGAGGATGTACTTGTATTCCGTAGCGTTCAGCGAAGTATAAACAGGTACATGAATCACACCGATCATTGCCATTCCCATATCTGTAAAGTTCCATTCAGGTCGGTTGTTTGTAATACTTGCAATTTTATCTCCTTTTTTAAATCCAAGTTCAAGGAGTCCTAGTGCAAACCACCGGGCATAGTCATTATATTCCTTTGCGTTGTATTTAATCCATTTTCCGTCGTGCTTTGCAGCCAGAGCATCTGCATTGGGGAATAGTTTAAGATACCTGTCCAGCAGGTCAAAAGTTCGTGTGGGTTCCATTTAAATGGTTATAAATTTTAGTTGCCAATTTAACAAATTGTACTAAAATGGAATAGATATTCCGGATATTTTTGATTTATCGTACCTGAAGAAAAATATATTTATAAATTTTTCTTTACATTTTGCCATGGCTTTCAGCGAGTGTCTGTAATATTTTTCAAATCAGCTGGTGATAACTTAACATAATGGCAAAATTGTCAATATGTATGAAAGTTATATCTTTATATGTTAATTATATAAATCGCTTGTGCGGTTCAGTATTTTTAGATTATAAAACTTGAAATTAAACACAAAAACTTATATTATTTTATGAAAATAGGATTTAGAGTACTTGAATTTAATATGAAATTTATACTAACGCGTTGTGCGATTGAAGTTAAACATGTAACTCAATAATTATAAATATCTTAATTACCCCCATACCCCCTACTCGCCTTTGCGTAGCCGCTTCGGCAGAGCAAGGAAGTGGGCTTTAAGTCTCCCCTTTAGGGGAGATTTAGAGGGGGACAAAGAGCTTTTAAACATATTTTTAGGTTTTACCCAGGATATGATTTGATAAAATTTTACTAATTATCTGGTTATTAATAACTTAAATAAGGTAATCATTTTTATTTCATTAAAATGTAATCGCACAAAGGGTTTATACTTAATCTATATGTATTTGAAAAATAGTTTAAAAACTTTAATGCATGAAGGAAAAACGTTATAAATCAATTATTGGTCAAACAGAACAGGAGTTCCGGCTAAAATCTCTTGTACTCGATCAGATAATGGATCATGTGACCATTACAGATCTGAATGGTGTGATTACCTATATTAATGAAGTGGAAACAAAAGCTCTTAAGCGCAAAAAAGAAGATATTATCGGCCGGTCAATTCAAATCTATGGCGAAGATCCTGAGAGAGGAGCTACTCAGAGTGAAATTTTGGAAAATACTTTAAAATACGGTTCCTGGCGCGGAGAAGTAGTTAATTTCGCTGCAGATGGAAGTGAGATTATCCTTGATTGCCGTACCCAGCTTGTTCACGATGAGAACGGTACACCCGTTGCTATTTGTGGTATATCAACAAATATCACTGAACGGAAAAGAATTGAACAGGCATTGCTGGAGAGCGAATTAAGTTACAGAAGTATATTCAATTATGCAAGTGATGCTATCTTTATCCAGGATAAACAAGGAGCATTTCTTGATGTAAACCAGGCTGCTATTGATATGTACGGTTATACCAGGGAGGAAATGACAGGATATACACCAGATAAACTTGCTGCAACTGGTCATAATGATATGAAGAAGATTATATCATATATTTCTGAAGCATTTGAAGGAAATCCCCAAAGATTTGAATGGTGGGGAAAACGTAAAAACGGGGAGATTTTCCTGGGAGAAATTTTTCTGAATAAGGGTATGTATTTCGGAAAAGATGTTATAATTGCAATGGCACGGGATATTACCGAAATTCACAGTGTCCTGGATGCATTAAGAGAAAGTGAGGATAAATACAGATCACTTACAAGTCAGTTGCCATTGGGGATATATCGTACTTCACCAGATGGACAATTAGTGTATTCAAATCCTGCACTCGTGAAAATACTGAATTATGATTCCCTGGAAGAACTCCTGAAACTTAATGTAAAACAACTATATGTTGTTCCTGCAGAAAGAGGTAAACAATTAAGAGCTTCCAAAAAAACTTCAGAAATCATACAAAGCGAGTTTCAGTTAAAGAAAAAAACAGGAGAATATATTTGGGTCAGAGATAATAGCCGGTTAATTTTCGATAAAAATGGAGTTCCGCAGTATTTTGATGGAATTCTTGAAGATATTACAACACAAAAGAAGGAAAAACAGGAACTGATTGAAGCAAAAGAAAAAGCGGAAGAATCCGACAGGTTGAAATCAGTATTTCTGGCAAATGTCAGCCACGAAATCCGTACTCCGATGAATGCAATCCTTGGTTTCCTGGAACTAATGAAAGATCCGCATCTGAGAAAGGAAAATTCTAACGAATATATTGATATAATCAATCAGAGTGGACAAAGACTTCTGACAACAATTAATGATATAATTGAAATAGCTAAAATTGAATCAGGACAGTCCAAGATTGTGAATTCCGAAATATTTATCCCTGAGTTGATACAGTTTCATTACAACCTTTTTAAAAAGCAATGTCAGGACAAAGGTATTTCACTCCTTCTTTCGAACGAGTTACAATGTGAGAATGAATTCATTCAATCAGACAAACATAAAATTGACAGTATACTAACCAACCTTATTAACAATGCTATTAAGTTTACTTTCCAGGGAAGTATCGAGTTAGGATGTTATTTGAAAAACGATTTCCTCGTATTTTTTGTAAAAGACACAGGAATAGGAATTCCGGAGAACAGACAGGAAGCAATATTCAAACGTTTTGTGCAGGCAGATCTTAATAATACCCGCCCTCATGAAGGTTCAGGCCTTGGTTTGTCCATTGCTAAAGCATATGCCGAAATGCTCAATGGGAAAATTACAGTGGAATCTGAACCCGGTAAAGGCAGTCTCTTCTCTTTCTATCTCCCATACATGCCAGTAAGGAAAATGAATATCGCCAAAGATATGAATGTAACTTATAGTAAAACACTTCCTGAGGATTATATTGTATTGGTTGCGGAAGATGATGACTTCTGTTACAAATACCTTGAAATTATACTTTCCAATGAAAATATTTCATATATACGCACTAAAAATGGAGCAGATACAGTGAAAGCCCTGAAAGATAATTCAGGGATATCTCTAATACTCATGGATATTAAAATGCCCGACATGGACGGACTGGAAGCTACACGGCAAATAAGACAGTTTAATAATAAAGTACCCATTATTGTTCAATCAGCATATGCTTTGATAGGCGATAAACAAAAGGCACTCAGAGCTGGATGTAATGATTATATCTCAAAACCCATAATCCATACAGAACTGTTAAAACTAATCAATAAATATGCTGATTTGTAACTACTCAGGTTACTTAGACTGAAGGCTGAAGGCTTTTAGAATTCCGATAAAAATCTAATTAACGTACATGTAACTTTTTCTGGTTCAATATTTTTTTGTTCAAATATGCCTCATCAGCAGGTTAAACAACTCTTTGGTCAATACAGTCTGGTATATACCTACAGTCTATCAACCTACAGCCTAAATACCTGAGTAGTTACGCTGATTTTAAAAACTTATAGTTCCTTATGTGTGTTAATTATGAAAACCAAATGCCTTCAACCAATGATCATTTGCTTTAATCATTTTTCGTTTCTCCAGGTCAAATAAAGCTGCTGTAAATACAGCTTTACTGGTAATTTCACCTGATTCATTTATCATTTTCTGATCGAATAAAAATATCATATCATTTTTTCTCCGGCTGGTAGTTTCTATTCTGATTTTCTGTCCGGAACGAAGCTCTTTGCTGAATCTCACAGTAACCTCCAAAATAACCGGGCCAGTTTTATTAATTTTTATCATATCAGATCCTAATCCGCTCATATTTAGTATATTCCATCTTGCCCTTTCATATAATACAAGATATTGGGCATTATTTACATGCCTGTATTCATCAAGCAGATCATCAGTGACTATGAATTCATAAACAAATTTTTTGGATTCAACCATTGTGCTGTTATTTCATTTAACTCTAACCAGCGTATCCATTACTTCAAAAAATCCTTCTTTCACAAGCTCTTTTAATTCCTTTAAAGAAGGATCCAAAAGATACTCACTGTATTCCAGCATTGTATTGCTACTTTCTTCTTCAATCCTGGTAATTTTTTTAAATTTTTCCAGCTCTTCCTCCTTCGGATCGGAATACTTCAGTAGAAGTTCATTTTTTCTGAATGAGAACAGGAATACCATCCAGAAAGGTTTTTCCTCATCTTTGATATTAATGTAATAATCTCCCTTGTATTTTCTTACTACCATATTTTCATTCATAGAAAATTTTAAATCCTTATCATCATCCATATAATATAAAATATGATCATTAAAAATACTCAATGCACTGTCTCCTTCCGTAGTGATATAGAGACCATGAGTTTTAGCGGGAAGTGAAATGAGATCTTTTTTCCCCGGGGGTTGCGGCTGCTTAAAATATACCTCTGAACAGGCGGTTATAAATAAGCAAAATAGCAAGATTACTTTAATCAAGTATTTCATTATTAAACTTTTACGTTTGAATACATTATTCCACAGATTAACAGATATTTGATATAGTGAGATTATAGTTGAAAAACAAAATTAAGTTTTTATTTCAATACTTCCTTATGTTTTAATAACATGCTGATAATGAGCATTTTATTAACTTCCCTTATATTACATATGTTATTTGTGATCAGCATTTTGCGCCATTGAGCCATTGCGCCATTGCGCTTATTTTAATTTAACGAACTATCGATATTGCAACTGATCCGATAAAAAATCATATATTTTACTTCACCATAAAGCTAATCATAGGATGCCTCCGTTATTTTGTTAACCACGGATTATAATATACCTTTGTAAAAAATGTTCTATCATGCTATTGCAAATTGACGAAAAAGACCTGAATAAATTTATTGTTGTTGGAGACAGAGTACTTATAAAACCCAAAGATCAGCAGAAAAAAACCAAATCAGGACTTTATCTACCACCCGGTGTTACTGAAAATGAAGCCATACATAGCGGTTATGTATTGAAAGTCGGTCCGGGTTATCCTATTCCAGCCATAAGTGAACCTGATGAACCATGGAAAGGGGCTAATGAAAATGTAAAATATGTACCTCTTCAGCCAAAGGTAGGGGATGTAGCAGTATATCTTCAGAAAAGCGGATGGGAAATAGAATTTAATAACGAGAAATATCTTATTGTTCCACAGTCAGCAATACTATTGCTTATAAGGGATGAGGGATTGTTTGAGTAAAAATATACATATCTCTTTATCTATTATTCCTTTCCCTTTGTTCTTACTTCTTTTTCTATTTTTATTCCCTGTGAATTAAATTTTATTCAATGAGTCAATAGTTCTATATACTGAGTCAATATTTTTATTCCTGCATAATTTAATTTTATAATTTTCCGGCTGTTATGAAATCACATATATTCTTGTGCAAAAATTAAAATCATAATTAATATCCAGTGGATATTAAAACTTTCTTAGGGAAAAATATATGAAAAACCAAGGGAAAATATTAATGCTCCTTCTTATAAACTTTTCACAATACATATATATGTTTTCACAGGATGCTGATGTGCGTATTTCCTGGGATCATAATACATATTGGGAACAAACTTCGGTAAATGTCGCAAATAAGGGATACATTGAGAATGAATGTTATTATCCCCGTATAAAAAAACTTAAAGACGGTTCCTTTCTGATGGTTTTTATGAATCATAAAGTCGGTTTTGATATTTTCACACGAAAAAGCAATGATAACGGAGAAACATGGACAGATGCTGTAATGGTGAGGCAAAGTTATTCAGCTGCATCTTCAGCCTCCAGAAATGACAAAATGATCTTTGCTACTCCCGACTTTGTTGAACTCCATGACGGAAGCATATTACTGGCATATCAGTGGCGTTATCAAAAAGGGTATACAGACCTGGAAAATACAAACAGGAATTGTGGAATTGAGATAATGACCAGTAAGGATCATGGAAAAACATTTTCTGCTCCAAGGATAATTTATTATGGCAGGTGCTGGGAACCGTCTTTTTTACAACTTCCTTCTGGTGAAATACAATTGTATATTACTGATAGTAATGAAGTTATGAATAATCTCTCCCAACCCTGTGTTTCTTTGCTCCGTTCGTATGACAATGGGATTACATGGCAGAATAAGGAAGTAACAACTTTTAAAGATGGGGAAGTGCTCTCGAGAACTATTGATGAACGAGGCTCGTATGACGGAATGCCTTCTGCACAGTATCTTTCAGGTGATAATGGTATAGCAATGACAGTTGAGGTTTGGAGTTCAAAATACCAGGTTGATGTGACTCCTGTAATAGTGTATTCCTCTCTTGAAAAGAACTGGAAGTATAATGATATTTCACGGGAAAAGGGGGGACCATATTCAGAAAGGAAAAAACAGTTACATAAAAGTTTCAGGGGTTTCGCTCCTTATATTGAAAAATTACCTTCAGGTGAAATTCTTGTTCAATCAAACGGAGTGTATAATAGAGAACAAGGGATGTGGGTTTTTATCGGTAATAACAAAGCAGATAACTTCTCATATGCATCCTCCCCTTATGATGGATACTGGGGATCCATTGCATATATTGGAAATAACGAAGTTTTAAGCGCAGGAACATTTACTTATACTGTTGATGGGAAAACACATAGTGGTATTAAAATGATTAAAGGTAAACTTAATTATCCTAAGCTTGTAAACAAAGAAGAAATACAACTACAGTCACTCGTATCTTTTAATGAAAGATCAAATAACTATTGGTTCATTGGCCAGGGATCACCCTCTTCAGCATATCTGGATTTTGGCTATAATGATTCAGGTTTTGACTTTGCAACATATGTTTTCGATAGGAATCTGGTAGCTTATACGCCAAATAATTCTGATGCCCTGGAATTTCTTCTTAACCGCATGGATCCTGTAACAGGGAGAAATGAAACTTACCAGTTAGCTGTTAACGCCAAAGGAGTATTTACCCTCAATAAAGAAAAGGCCAATTCCTGGATACATCAAAATATGTCTGAAATGAAAGATATTACTTTTAATATAGAGGGGACCGTGAATAATGAATCAGACAAAGATCTTGGTTTCGCAGCAAAGGTAGAGATTCCCTGGCATTTATTGGGAGGAATTCCTGCTAAAGATGAGGTGTTTCGCGTACACCTGCGGCACAGATATAAAGATACCGTAAATGAAACACCTGTGGCACAAATTGAGTCAGTTCCCGGAGAGGATGAAAACTACCCGGAATCCTGGCTCAGAATCTCATTTGATTTGCAATAATTTTTTCATCCAAATTTATTAATGTCCATGTTCCATTCTTTTAAAGATAAAATAATAACGAAAAAAAGTAATAAGACTTTTCATCTTGTCTTGTCACCCGTCACCCGTCACCCTGCCCCGTATGCTACTCAAATATAATTTTAACAACAATATGTGATATTCAATGCGAAAAATTCAATAATACTAAGATTGGTTAAATTGACATTATTGTTATATATATTGAATCATTTGTGCTATGTGTTCGAGTATACAATTCATAATTTTGATATAAATAATTACATATTGTAATGGCCATTCAAAAAAATATACGTTTTCTGCTTTGTAATATATTTATTTTATTTTTTAATTTTTATGCATATCCCCAGGATGTAAATGTCAGGATTTCCTGGGATAAAAATTCATATCAGGAACTAAAATCCTATTATGTAACAGAAACTAGTTCCACGTTAAAAACGACATATTATCCGCGTATTAAAAGATTAGGCAATGGTTCTTTGTTAATGGTTTTTATGAATTCTCAATATGGGTATAATATATATATACGTAAAAGTATTGATGATGGTAAAACCTGGACTGATGCTTCATTAATAAGAAAACAATATAATGAGGCTTCAGCAACTTCCCCTACTGATAAAATTGTATTCGCCTGTCCGGATTTTATAGAATTTGACAATGGCGAAATTCTGCTGGCCTACCAGTGGAGATATAATTCAGCCTATTCCAGTGTTACATATACTAATATCAGTTGCGGAATTGAATTGATGCGCAGTAATGATTATGGCGAAACTTGGGAAACTCCCGTAAAAGTTTATTATGGAAGGTGTTGGGAGCCTTCCTTTATTTTACTTCCTTCAGGTGAACTGCAAATGCTGTTTACCGACAGTCATGAAGTCACTCCCGAAGGTAAATCCAGGCCTTGTGTAAGTATGCTGCGATCCCTGGATAAAGGACTTACCTGGCAGGAGAAAGAGGTGTGCTCATACGAAGATGCAATAGTCCTTTCAAGAATAGTGGATGAAAATGGAACATACGATGGGATGCCGGTTGGAAAATACCTCGCAGATAACAACGGTATTGCTTATGCATGTGAGAGCTGGGGTATAGATCAGACTCCATGGATAGTCCATTCCTCTGTTGAGAAAAACTGGGACTACAATGACTTTGATTTCGCTACGGGTGGCCCGGGAGAAGACAGACGCTGGTTGGTAAATGAAGAGTTTAAAGGTCATGCTCCCTATATGGAAGTTATGCCAACAGGAGAAGTAGTGGTTCAAAGTAATGGCACTTATAACGGGAATTCAGGTATCTGGACTTTTATCGGGGAGAAAAATGCAAAAAACTTTTCCTTTGCTTCATCTCCTTATAGCGGTTGGTGGGGATCTATTGCTTATATCGGTAATAATGAAGTTATTAGTGTCGCAAACTTCGATTATAACATTGGAAGTCTTTCCTATGAAGGTCTTAAATTAATTAAAGGCAAACTTAACTATGCGAGGACTATCCCTCAAATTTCCCCGGCATTGCAATCTCTTTCATCATTTGACCGGAATATTAATAATGATTGGTTTATTGGAGAAAAATCTACTTCCTGCGGTTACGTGAATTTTGGTTATACACTAACAAACTTCGAATATACAGTTCATCTTTTTGATTCAGTAATTACAGCTTTCACTCCGGCCAACGCAGATGCTGTTGTACTACGAATGAATCGTACAAATAATAATTCTGGTGACAGCAGAAATTATCAGATCATAGTTAATGCACTCGGTAATTTTTCCCTCGAAGAGAAAATTAATTACATCTGGACTGCACAGGATGTGTCTTCAGTTAATGATATCACTGTAAATCTGTATGGAACAGTAAATAATGCATTGGATACTGATCTTGGTTATGCAGTGAAAGTGTGCATCCCATGGAACCTGATAGGAGGGTACCCTGCTGAAAATGAAACATTTAGAATCCATCTCAGGCAGAGATATAAGGATGTGGTTACTGATTCACCAATGGCCTATGTAGCTTCTATTGCCGGTGAAAACCCTGATGATAGTTCAACATGGTTGAAGGTCTTTTTCAATCAAAGTTCTGATATAGATGATAATAAATTAAATGAAGAGTCAATTATTAATGTTATTGGAAATAGAATTTATGTGACAGAACCGTATCAGATTGAGTTCTTAAATATCTATAATTTGTCAGGACAGAAAATCCTTACTGTTTATCCCGTTGAAGATTGTAATTCTGTTAACATTCCCGGAGGAATTTATATTATAAATTACATGGACAAAAAGGGTAATCATAGAAGTAAAAAGATCTTTACTGAAATCAGGTAGTGATTATCATTTATTCTTAAAAATTTGTAACTGAAAAATAAGGATTTATTAAAATAAATTATTCGCTAACTTAAATTTAATCAACATGAAAAAACATCTATTCCTTTTTTTATTAGTAATGGTTGGATTTTATAATGTTCCGGCACAAACTCTTCTGGAAGAGATCCCGGAATATAAAATTCAATACGGCGATATACACGATGTGGATATCAACGCCGATGGTCATCTCGATATTTTTATCGGGGGTAATGATTACGCTAAGAGCGAAATTAATAAGCGGACAGGATTGAATGGTACTGATTATTGGTATCAGACTATTTTACTCTTGTGGAATGAGAGTATAACAGATTTCTATACAGCAGGGACCAATTTTATGAGTAATTCCCGTCCTTATTCTGCTTTTGCTGATTTCGACGGGGATAACATCCTGGATATGGTATATGCCAGTCATGGTGTTATTGAAGCATTTCCCGATGATTGGGGACTTTTTATCGGGGACGGTAATGGTAATTTTAATAAAGAACCAATGACTTTCGATAATGCAGAATATGAATTTTTCCCAAGAGCATGTGCTGTTGCAGATGTAAATAACGATTGCAAACCTGATATCATTGCAATAGGATATAACGGAAGTTATGGTACAGAGGCCTTTACAAATTTCAGTGCTATTCTTATTAATGCTGGAGAATATGTTGGGGATATGACTTTTAATGTGACCAGCCAGGCTCTTTTTGCAAATAATGCATGGAGTTATCCTCAGATTCAGTTATTGGACATGAACAATGATGGTTATACTGACTTTATCATTGCCACAAGGGATGATTCTGAAAATGCCATCAGCAATGCAACTTTTACGGATATTTTTTTAAATAAAGGAGCAGCAGCCCCCGGAGAATTTGAACGCATTTATCTCTGTGAACAAATGGGAGGAAGCCCGCAATACCTGGGACCTGTTTGTGTTCAGGACTTTAATAGTGATGGGTTTCTTGATGTTTTTGTTGTTGGTAAAAACGGAAGCACTTCTGTCGCTCCAATGAATTTGTACCTGAATAATGGTGACAGTACTTTTACAAAAAGTGAACAGGCAAATTTCAGGGCAGACATGAGGAATGAAAATTCTACAGCAACACAATCCTTACCTTTCGACTGGGATGGAGATGGATATTCGGATATTATTATGTCAGGGTATGTAAGTGTAGATCCTGCAACTCAAACAGGTTTCTGGTGGAAAAATGACGGCTCAGCTAATTTTGGAACAGAATCCCGTACACCTGGAGCTTCCAATTCCTGCATGGCTTTTCCCGATTGGGATGGTGACGGTGTCAGAGATATGATGATCATCGGTAAAACTACCTCAACCACATATATCACACAGGGTGGAACAAACTATTTTGAAGCGATGATTACCAAAGGAGAAGGTGCAACAAATGTTAAACCCTCAGCCCCAACCAATATAAATGCAGTTACAGACGGAAGTAGTGTAACACTAAGTTGGGATGCAGCAACGGATGATAAAACACCTTCAAACTCCCTTTCATATGAATATTATATAAAAAATTCAGATGAAGAAGTTTATAATAATTGCCGGTCCATTATTGGCGGAGACATGGATGGTTCCCGTATGGTTCTGGCTCTTGGTAATGCCTTCCTAAGTAAATCAGTTACCCTGAACAATCTTCCTGTGGGTGAGTATACCTGGGGCGTACAGACAATTGATGCATGTTATGAAGGTTCTGTTTTTGAGTCAGGGGCTTTTACAATAAGTGAATCAACCGATGTTCCAAAAACACAGGATTTGTCAGTAAAAGTTACTGTATTAAACCAGATACTTACTGTAAGAAGTGAGATTGAAAATGCCAGGTTAAAAGTTATGGATATAACTGGCAGGGTATGGGAAGATACACCATTCAACCATACTTATTCACAAGAACTTCCGAAAGGTATTTACATAATTGTTGTTGAACATAATCAAAAATTAAATGTTCAAAAGACAATTATTTTGTAATTCTGTGTATGTAATACATTTTAATGCCATTCTTTCTTGTATAAGTAAAAAGTAAATCTTATTTTTTCGATTCTGAAAAATACCGGAATCATGAGAAAGAAAGAAAAAAATCAGACGCAACTGATGTGCATTATTGCATTCATCAGTTGTGTCTGTTTTTTTTGTAAGCCTGTTTATTCAAATGAACAACAATTATGTTTTTACCAGATATCAACCGAAGACGGATTATCTCATAACAGGGTGCATGCAATTATCCAGGATTCAAAAGGATTCCTGTGGATAGGAACTTCCGATGGATTGAATAGGTATGACGGGATCAATTTTACTACTTTTTATAAAGATGATCTCGATATTAACAGTGCCTTTATTATTTCCCTCTGTGAGGATAATGATGGAAATATTTGGGTTGGAACAGATTATGGTCTTACTGTTTACTACCCCAAAATTGATCAGTTTAAAAGATTTGATAAAGTTAGTAGTTCCGGCCTTGATATTCATAATAAAGTGCCATCTATTCAAAGAGATGAGGAAGGTGTAATCTGGATGGCAGTGAATAACCAGGGATTGTTCTCTTATGATCCTGAATCAAAATTGTTTAACAACTACTTTGTGGAAAACGGAGAACAAACATTACAGTCAAATATCCAATCATTTTATTTTGATAACAATAAAATTTGCTGGTTAGGATTATATTTCGATAATCTCTATTATGCAGATAATCAATATAAAACATTAACCCCATATTCTTTATCTGATGGTTCCCAGCCATTTGTAAGAGACAATATAACGCGAATCATAAAGAGCCCATATAACAGTGTTTATATTGCAAGCGTAAATAAAGGTGTCAGTGAAATAAATTTCTCACTGAACAATGTTAAAATAATTGTTTCAAATTCAGAGAAAAAGTTTATTACTAACGATCTGCTCCTGGAGTCAAACCGTGAATTATGGATTGGCACTACTGACGGCCTGTTCAGATATGATGTGGTAACAAAGAATGTAACACATTTTGAATCTTCCCCGGGAGATCTTTTTTCCCTCTCCGACAGCGAAATTCTTGCTATTACTATAGACGATTTAAAAGGAATTTGGGTGGGCACTTATAGTAGTGGATTGAATCATGCAAATCATGCTTATATGGATTTTCAGAAATTCTATAAAACATCATCTTTTTCCCTTATAGGAAATTTTGTAAGAGGTTTTACAGAAGATAATGAAGGCAATATCTGGATCGGAACCGAAAAAGCCGGCCTTGTTATATTCGATCCTCAGAATAATATCCTCCGGAAATATGAAAATAGCTATCTTCCTGATAATATTTATGGAATGTGCTATCTAAATGATAATATCTGGATGGGTTCATATTCAGGAATTTACAAGTTGAACATCAAAACAGGTAAGGTAAAAACCTATGATAGAAATAATGCTGAATCAAAATTACGAGACAATAAAATATATAAAATATACAAGAATTCTTTAAATCAAATCCTTATTGGAACTACCCTGGGCCTGTTAAAATATGATGAGATCCTTGATAGACTTGTTCCCATTGAATATTTTAATGGAATATTTGTTAATGATATATTGGAGGACACTAAAGGTAATATGTGGTATGCCACATATGCCGATGGACTATACAAATATGATAGAGAAAAGGATAGTATGATTAATTACAGGAATGATCCTGATGAACCTTTATCAATCCCCTGTAATAAAATTCTTTCAGTATTTGAAGACAGTAAAAACCGGATATGGCTGGCAACACATGGTGCCGGATTTTGTCTTCTGAATTCTGATAACACTTTTACTACTTATGATTTTTCCAGGGGTATCACTAACAATATCATCTATAAAATAATTGAGGATGATAATGAAACTTTGTGGATTTCTTCAAATAATGGTTTAATTAAATTTTACCCTGAAAAGGCAGAAACTAAAATATATACCCAGGTTGACGGTCTTCTTAATAATGAATTTAATTATAATTCAGGGATTAAAATCAATTCCGGAGATATTTTGTTTGGGTCAAAAGATGGTTTTATTAAATTTAATCCTGAGAAATTTACTATAAACAGAAAAATCCCAAATATTGTAATTACAGACTTGTATATTAATAATACATTAATAAAACCCAACCATACTGGTTCACCCTTGAAATATAGTATTTCTGAAACAAGAAAGATAGAAGTCCCGGCAAATCAAAATACCATTGAATTAAAATTTTCTGTTTTAAACTTTCAATCTCCATCCAATAATATTCTATATTATAAACTGGAAGGATACAATGATGATTGGCAAAAAATATCTCCTGAAAATTCTTTGTTCTTTAGTAAATTACACACAGGTAAATACAAGTTGTTAATTAAAGGAGTAAGCAGCGTTGGTATCTGGAATGAAACATATCCTTCAATCGAAATTGTTGTTTTACCAAAGTTTTATCAGTCCAGACTTGCCATTTTGCTTTATTTCATTTTCGGATTATTTTCAATACTTTTTTCAATTATCTTAGTAAGAAAACGTTCCATTGCCAATCAATTAAAACGACAGAAAATTTTTGAAAGAAACAGAGAAATTGAACTTTATAATGAGAAAATAGATTTCTTTTCAAATATCGCCCATGAAATAAAAACACCACTTACACTTATTCGTACTCCCCTTGAACATATTATGAATACAGGTAATTTTGAAGAAGAAGTTAAGAATGATCTGAAACTCATCAGTCACAATACCCAACACCTATCCCAGTTAATTACTGAATTGCTGGATTTTTCAAAAATTGAAAAGAAAGGATTTAAACTGTCCTGTGTTGAGCTTGATGTGGTTGAAAAAATCAAGTTTCAAATTTACAATTATAATGGTGCGACAAAAGATAAGAATATCAAACTTTCCTTTAAATCCTCCTCCGATCATATTTTTATTAATGTTGATGAACAAGGATTTGTAAAAATTCTTAATAACATTTTATCGAATGCTTTGAAATATGCAGAAACCTATATTGATGTAAAGGTTAAGGTTGTTGGGGAAAATATTGAAATTTCAATAAAAAATGATGGGCAGATAATACCATTGGATAAGAGAGAGTCAATATTCACACCTTTTATGCAGTATCATGATCCTGGAAATGTATACATGAAGGGCTTCGGAATAGGTCTCTCACTTGCCAGAACACTGGCTGAACTTCATTCAGGGACTCTTGTTATTGATAATGATTTGACATGTAACAACTTCATTCTTACTCTGCCTTTGCTTAAAGTACAAAGTGATAAAGATTCTGTTCTGCTTGAGGAAGAGATCACTGATAAAAATGAATTCGGTGAAAATGGGAAACCTGTGATCCTTCTTGTGGACGATAAAGTGGAATTACTGAACTATACTAAAAGAAAGCTGGAAAACCATTTTATGGTTATCACTGCTACCAATGGGAAATTGGCTATGGAAATAATTGATAAGGATCATATTGATGTTATTGTAAGTGATATTTCCATGCCGGAAATGGATGGACTGGAAATGTGCAAACAACTGAAAATAAATTTTGAAACATGTCATATCCCGGTTATCATTCTTTCAGCCTATTCATCCATGCAATCAAAAATCGCAAGCATGGAAAATGGTGCTGATATTTATATAGAAAAACCCTTTTCATTGGAGTATCTTATTTCTTGTATTGATGGTTTATTAAGTAAACGGGAAAAATTAAGACAAGTGTATAATTCAGAAATTCAACCTAAACCTGAAAATGACGGTTTGTCAAAACGCGATGAACAGTTTCTTGTGTCATTGGATGAAATTATTTATTCCAACATGAGTGACCCGGAATTCTCTATCGAAGAACTTGCTGAACATTTATTTCTCAGTAAGTCAACTCTTAACAGGAAAATGAAAGGATTATTGCAGATTACTCCCAATGATTATATCCGGAGAAAGCGACTTATTATGGCTGCTAAGCTATTAAAAGAAGGTTCTAACAGAATTAATGAAGTGTGCTATCTGGTGGGATTTAACACTCCTTCTTACTTTATTAAATGCTTTAAAAACTATTATGGGAAGCTTCCCACAGAATTTATTGAAGATAGGATAACTTAAATTCTGTTAGAAAAGAATCACATATTTCGGGCTGAATTAAATAGCCCTCTCAGGGCAAAATAGTATACTGCTTTCTATAAGTTGTTATATTTGAATAACATAGAATAAATAAAAAAAATATTTTATTTCGAACTCTCATTATTTTAAGGAAATTGGAATAAATAAAACTGCTGTTAGATTCGATATGGAAAAACTTCTTGTATACTTTCTTATTATTGAAATACTGATTTTTACCTTAAAAACCACACAAGGGGTTGGAAAAATTATCAAATAATGAAACTATATTGGTATTAATTGACTTTATTATTCTACCCTGATATATGATTTGACCGTAACTTTGATTTAAGAATTTAAACTTTAAACTCTTGATTAAGATTAAATAATGACGTTTTAACAGGTAATTAGTAAAATTCTTAATATGACTTAATAGCCTGTAAATTATGAGTCCACTCCGAAAAGTCATTTCCCCCTAAATCCCCCAGGGGGGACTTTTGCAAGTTGCTGATTCATTGGCTCCCCCCTTTAGGGGGCTGGGGGGACAAGCATTTAAAATCGTAAATTCGACTTTTCGGAGCGGATTCAATTATTGTGTATTTTATTTAAAACAACTAATCTAAACTAATATATGACCTATAAAATGAAAAAGAAATCTAAAATGAAAATCACATTTTTTATGGTTTGTATTCTATTGACGCAGTTAACATTTGCACAAAGCATAAGTATCAGTGGAAAGGTTGTAGATGAGAAAAATATCCCTTTAATCGGAGCCACAGTGCTGATTGAGGGCACAAATACTGGTGTGATAACAGATTTAAATGGTAATTTCACTATTACTTCTTCACCGGATGACCATATTCAAATCAGTTTTATCGGATATGTTACACAGACTATCTTGGTTGGAACTGATACATATTTCGAGATCCAATTGCAACCTAAAGTAACGGAACTGGAAGATATCGTGGTAGTGGGATACGGTACCCAGAAGAAAGTGAATTTAACAGGATCAGTTGCTACAGTTGATTACTCAAAAGAATCTTTATCCAGGCCTATCACCACAACCGCTTCTGCACTTTCAGGCTTAAGTTCCGGAGTACAGGTTATGCAGGGTTCAGGAAGACCGGGAAGTGAAAGCATAACCATAAATATTCGTGGAGTAGGAACATTAAACACATCTTCCCCTTTAATAATTGTGGACGGTTTTGAAAATTCAATCTCTGCTGTAAATCCTGATGATATTGAAAGTATATCTATTCTGAAAGATGCTGCTTCGTGTGCAATATATGGAAACAGAGGAGCCAATGGAGTAGTTCTCATTACGACTAAATCAGGTAAAGGAGACAAAATCACAGTGTCCTACAACGGGCTGTTTTCCTTTAATCAACCCTCCAACCTTTATAAAGAAGTTTCTGATTATTCTGATTACATGGAATTTATGAATGAATCTGCAGATAATGTGAATTCTTCACACACATTTTCACAGGAAACCATTGATCTATGGAGGGAGAAATCAGCTGATCCCAACGATATTGCAGAATCCGGGTACCCGAACTATGTTGCTTATCCCAATATCGACTGGATGGAAGCTTTATTTACGGATACATGGTATAAAAAACATACTCTTACTGTTACTGAATCTTCAGAAAAAAGCAATAATCTCTTTTCAGCCAGTTATATGGATAATCCCGGAGTTATGCAGGGAACTGAATCCAGGAAATATCAGATGCGCGCAAACCTTTCAAACAATGTAACTAAATGGCTTCAAATCGGGGCAAAACTCTGGGGATATGAAAATAATGTCGGCCGTAACCAGCTTGATAACGTTTTTTCGTATATCTCACGTTCCTCTCCTGGTATTTATCCATACTATGATGGTAAATTCGGACATCTCGAAAATCCTGAAGAAAATACTACTGCACGGAATAATCTGTTTTTCCTCAATCGTACCGGGGGATATTATAAATATTCTTTAATAAATGCTACCACATTTGCAACAATCACTTTACCTCAAAATATAAAATATAATGTTTCTTTCAATTATAATCGTTACTGGTCCCAGCAAAAATATTATGTTAATACCTTAAGTGCATACTCATTCAGACGGGATGAAGTTGCCTATAGCGGATATGCACTTGAAAATCTTAATCTTTCAATGTACTATTCCGGGGATTACCGCTGGGTATTCCAGAATAACCTGACCTGGGATCAAAGAATAAAGGAAAAGCATGAAGTAAGTGCACTGGTTGGTTATGAATCAACATATTACAATACATACTGGACAAACGCAAGTAAAACAGGGCTTATTGATGATGCCATTACTGAACTTTCAACAGCAACAGAAATGACAGCAATTACCGGAACTCAACAGGATGAAGCCTCTCAATCAGTTTTCGGACGTGCTACATATGCTTATGACAGCCGTTACCTGTTGGAAGCCAACCTTCGTTATGATGGTTCTTCAAAATTCGACAGTCAAAGCAGATGGGGATTATTCCCCTCATTCTCTGCTGGTTGGCGTATAACCGAAGAAGCATTCATGGATAATTCATCTATTGATAATTTAAAAATAAGAGCTTCCTGGGGAAAATTAGGAAATAACAGTATCGGTAACTATGCATATCAGGCTACATATAATACAGGATACAAATACTCTTTCGGAGGATCTCTTGTGAATGGTATTGCTCAGACAGTATTGAATAATAGCTACCTGAAATGGGAGACAACTACCTCATCCAATATTGGTGTGGATTTGGGTGTCCTGAGAAATCGTCTTAGTGCCGAAATTGAAGGTTATTACAAGTTAACAGATGGAATTCTTTACCGTGTTCCGATATACGCGACTTTGGGTAATAAAACAGAACCTTATCAAAACCTTTGTGAAGTTACGAACAAAGGTATGGAACTTACTTTAAGATGGCGCGATAAAATTGGTGAACTGAATTACCAGGTATCTGTTAACGGTTCACGAAATTATAATGAAGTTTCCAAATATAATGGGAAGCTAATTGAAGGTTGGGTGGTAAATCCTGATGGTTCAAAAACCTATCAGACAAATATCGGGGACGTTACTACTCAAGTGGGAGATTTCAGAAGAGTACTTGAAGGAAAGATTATTAATGAATGGTATCTTCTGAATCTATATTCCGGTAACGAAACATATTTTAATACTGACGGAACAGTTAACATCAAGGGTGGCCCTGATGACGGAATGATCCGGACGGAAAAAGATATGGCCTGGGTACAGGCAATGATTGATGCCGGATTTAAATTTTATCCCAGCCAAAGTATTCGTAAATCCGGGATATGGTATGGAGACTATATTTATGCCGACAGAAATGGGGATAGTATCTTTGGGAATGATTATGATAAGGAATTCCACAATCTTTCCCTGACACCTAAATTTTATTTTGGATTACAAGCTAGTGCAACATGGAAAAATTTTGATTTTTCGATGATCTGGTCAGGTGCTGCAGGATTCGCGATCTGGTGGAGATACCTCGGACTAAATAGCTATGCAACCCAGGATGGTTTTTCCCTTCCGTATGATATCGCCTACGATCATTATTTTTATGATCCGGATAATCCAAATGACCCGCGTACCAACCTGACTTCAAAAAATGCACGCCTGACAAAAAATTATCAAAATTCCCAAAATGAAGCAAATTCAACACTCTGGCTTTACAGGGGAGATTACCTGAAACTTAAAAATCTCACACTGGGTTATACTCTTCCAAATTCATTGATAAATAAAGTTTATATCCAGGATCTGAGAGTTTTTGTTAGTGGAGAGAATCTTTTAATGATTACTGCCTTCCCTGGTATGGACCCTGAAATGCAAACTGCTACAGGTTATGTTACTATGAAACAATTTGCATTTGGTATTAATGTTAAATTCTAACATATAAAATTCACTGTTATGTCAAAACTTAATAAAATAATGCTGATTCCGGTAATTATATTTTTATATAATAGTTGTTCTTCTGATATGTTAGACTTATCTCCTTACGATGAGATAAGCTCCGGGAATGTCTGGACAAAAGCTTCACTGGCTGAATTAGCGGTTACCGGAGTGTATAATAATTTATTATATGATTATAATGCGGCCTCACAAGCCAGGTTGAATTGGGATACATTTTCTTCCATAATGGATCCTTCATCCTCAATTTTAAGTAATTATTCTTTGATTTTGGGTACTGTTACAGCTAATCATTCGTCATTTGAAACTTATTGGAAAATTTTTTATGAAGGTATTTCCCGTGCAAATGATGTAATTGCAAATATTCAAAAGGTTCCGGATATGCCTGATACAAAAAAAGCAAGGTATATAGCTGAATGTAAATTCATACGTTCATATTATTATTACAGACTAAATTCACTTTGGAGAGGAGTCCCGGTATATATGGAACCGGTCGAAGTAACTGACTGTACAAAACCCCGTTCTTCTGAAGCAGAAGTATGGGATGCTATTATAAGTGATCTGACCGATTGTATTAACGAAGTTAACCTTCCTGATAAGTATGCTTCCAGTAACCCTGATTACGGTCATATCACCAAAGCTGCTGCATATACATTAAGAGGAAAAGTGTATCTGTGGAAAAAGAACTGGAGTGCTGCACAGGCTGATTTTGAAGCAGTTACAACTATGGGTTACTCTCTGCTTCAGTCTGGTTATGCAAAACTTTTTACGGAACCTTATGAAAGATGCGATGAGATGATCTTTTCCATTCAGATGATTGAAGAGAGTGGCTTTGGAAGCGCCCGTCCATACAGGTACGGGAATCCATTAACTGCTGGAAACGGGTATAGCTTCTTTTTCTTAAATACAAGGTTCATTGATAGCTATGAATGCACCAACGGTAAACCCTTTAACTGGGACGATTATCTGCCCGGCTATTCTTCAATGGAGCCAAAAGCAAGGTCTGTATTTTTTCTCAGGGATGGATTGAAAACTAAAGAAAAAGTAACATTGACAAATTATGGTGCGGACATGAGTCAGTATCTTTCGGTCGGTAATGAAACCCGTATAAAGTCAGCATACCAGGATCGTGATCCCCGATTGCTTGCTACAGTAATAACTCCTTATTCAACATATGATGGCGGACTGACAGGTATTACTTACACATACACATACTGTTGGCCTTACAGGGGATATGATATTCGGGATCCTTACGATTTTCGTTCAAACCTGAATAATTATATGCTCTATCCACTCCGTAAATTTGTTCCGGTAGGTCGGGAAAATATTTTTACACAACATAATCCTATTGATATACCGATTTTCCGATATGCTGATGTCTTGCTTTGCCTGGCTGAAGCCCTTAATGAACAGGATAAAATTCCTGAAGCTGTAAATTATGTAAATATGGTCAGGGAACGTGCAGGCATTGCCCTTCTTAATTCCAATGAATTTACACAGGTTGCAGGAAAAGACGACATGCGTGAGAGAATTCAGCATGAACGTAGCGCTGAGCTGGCCGGTGAAGAACAGATATATTTCGACGAACTACGTTGGGGAACATGGAAACAGAAAAAATTCACTGAAGGGAATGGCCTGCTGGAGGTATGGGGAGCTCCTGTTTACCAGTACTACTGGCTCGGGGACCAGTGTCTTCTCTGGCCTCTCCCTCCGGCCGAGTGTGAGAAAAATACCAATCTTATCCAGAACCCGGAATGGTAAATTAATAATATAGAATTATTATAAAAAACTATTTTCAATGGTAACAAATATTCTTAAAGTATTAACACTCTCTGTTCTTTTGCCACTTATTGTAATGGCTTGTAAATCAGAGAAAAGTAAGGATAATCCTGTCAGACATTATGAACGGTGGAGTGTAGAAGAAATAAATGAATGGTATACAAAACAGGACTGGTTAGTTGGATTTAACTACGTGCCGTCAAATAAGGTGAACCAGATTGACATGTGGCAGGCAGTGTCCTGGGATCCTGTTATTATTGATAAAGAACTGGCCATGGCCGAAGATCTGGGATTTAATGTGGTGCGTATCTTTTTACATGATCTGGTTTATACACAGGATCCTGACGGGTTTAAATATCGTTTTGCCGATTTTCTCCGAATTGCTGATAACCATGGTATGAGAGTCATACCAAATTTCTTTACAAATGGAGGTAAAGAGGAACGCCGGCAATTAGGCAAACAACCTCAAGAAATTCCCGGAACACATAATATTCACTGGGCTCGTACACCGGGACAGGCAATAGCTCATGATCCTTCAAAATACGGACCTTTAAAAACATATATTCAGGACTTTATTTCAACCTTTGCTGAAGATGAGAGGATACTCTGCTGGTATTTATATAATGAACCATGGAATAATTCAATTTATCAGAAGAAAGATGTTCCCAATAAAGTAAATCCTTACAATCTTCTGGTTTCAGTCTTTGAATGGGCCAGGGAATGCGGGCCTATACAACCTTTAACCTCTTGCATGTATGTGGATTGTTGTCCCACTGATGCATTCCTGGGTGAAAATGCAGATCTTATCACATTTCATTGTTATAAGGGTCCGGAAATATTAAAGGAATGGATTTATAAATTAAAGTTCTTTGAAAGGCCTGTTATGTGTGGGGAATATATGGGACGTCCGGTTTCTACTTTTAATGAAATAATGCCAATTCTTAAAGAAAATAAAATTATAGCAGTCAGTTTCGGCCTTACTGCAGGTAAACCGGGATTTTATAACCAATGGAACAGCCCTCCTTCTGATATCATTCCTGCTGTGTGGTTCCATGATATCCTCACTGCTGATGGAGAACCATATAACGCTGAAGAAGTGGAATTTATTAAAAACATGACAAAAGATAAATCAATACATAATAAATAGTCATTTAAGATGAAAAAATATCAGTTAATAGTTTTATTTGCATTACTGGGATTCAATTACCCGCAAATTACTGCACAAGTAAAAATATCTGAATCAGAGATTATTCTTCCGACATATCAACTGGGAGGACAGGAAAATTATCCTATATTTTTTAAAGGTCGTGCCTATCAGGGTGCAGAAGGATATGTTTATCCCTATCCTCTTATTGATAAATTAACAAATAATATTGCTGACAAAGAATATACTTTAGTTTCGCTTGATAATGAGTACGTTCATGTGGCTGTTCTACCTGACATGGGTGGGCGCATCTTCAGAACTGCAAGCAAGGCAGATAATGGATACCCTTTTTTTTACAATCAAACCGGTATTAAGCCAGCACTTGTAGGAATGCAGGGAGCATGGTTGTCAGGGGGAGTTGAATGGAATATCCCTGATCATCACCGTGCATCAACCTATATGATGATAAATTATGATACGAGGGAAAATGAAGATGGCAGCAGTACTATCTGGGTCGGAGAAACAGAATTGCGCCGTCGTCTGAAATGGTCTGTAGGTGTTACTGTTCACCCAGAACGTTCATGGGTGCAGGCTAAGGTCATGGTTATTAATCCTACTGATATGATCCAGTCTATGCTCTATTGGGCTAATGTTTCGGTACACTGTGATGAAAATTACCGGGTAATTTTTCCTCCTGATGTACGTTATGGAACATATCATCATAAAAATCATTTTAATCACTGGCCTTACGATGAAGCAACAGTTGGAGACGGTCAGATTTGCCGGCTTGATTTATGGAAATCATATACAGGAAATTCAAGATCAATTTTTGCCTTTGAAAGTGAGATGAATTTTTTTGCCGGTTATGATGAAGCTAAGGATGCAGGCACAGTGCATGTGGCAAACTGGCATCAGGTACCTGGTAAAAAATTTTTTCTCTGGGGTAACAATCCTTGTGGTGAAATGTGGAATAAAACCCTTTCAGATAATGACGGGCATTATCTGGAACTAATGGTAGGAGCATTCTCTGACAATCAGCCTGATTATAGCTGGATTGAGCCTGGGGAGATCAGAGAGTTCACACAAACCTGGTACCCTATAAAAGATATAAAAGGTGTAAAAAATGCTACCCTTGAAGCGGCTGTGAACTTTGTAGAAACTACTGATAATAATTTTTTTGTAGGCTTTTGCCCGTCAGCGAAGTTTCAGAATGCAAAGGTGGTAATTAAAAATAAGGATAAAATCGTCCATCAGGAAGTAGTTAATATTGATCCATCCAAAACATATACCAGGGAAATCAATGTTGGAAATTACACCATCGCCAATGAACTTAATGCGGCATTATATGACAGTAATGGAAATCTGCTGGTGGATTATACTCCTATTGTATTTGATAATGAACCTGTACTTCCGGAACCGATAAAAGGACATAAGGATCCTGCGGTTTATGAGACTGTCGAAGAATTATATCTTGCAGGCCTTCGCGCAGATCTGTTTAATAACGCGCGCCTCGATCATCTGGATTATTATAATGAGGCATTACGCCGTGACCCAAATGATGCCCGCGTAAATATTGAAGTTGGGAAACACTATATACGCACTGGTGAATTCGAAAAAGCAAAAGAACATCTGCTTCGGGCTCAGGAACGCCTGTCACATGATTATACAAGGGTTAAAGACTCAGAAGCCCTGCTTTATCTGGGTACGGCATATAAATATCTCGGAGATGTTTATAATGCAGAAAAAGCTTACTGGGATGCCACCTGGAATTATGCCTTTAAACATCGTGCCTATTATGAGTTGTCGGTGATTGCTGCTCAAAATCGTAACTATCTTAAAGCTTTGAATTTAATTAATGAGTCTTTACTTTTGGGTGGTCATGATCTTCAGGCTCTTACCATAAAAGCATACTTACAGCGGAAACTTGGTATTAATCCTGGAGAAACCATAGCTCTCATCCAGTCTGTTGATCCCCTGGATTATTGGAGCGCTGTTGAGAAAACCCTGGCAGATGGATCAACCGCCAAATTCATTGCAGATCAAAAACCTAAAAGAAATGATGATATTATTGGGGTGCAGGAACTACTGGAAGTTGTAAATAACTATATCAGTATCCGGGATTATAATGATGCAATAACTGTGCTTAATGCTGCCATTGCAGCCGGAACTCCTTATAGCAATTATCCCCTGGTTTATTATTATCTTGCATTCTGCCAAAGTCAGAACAGAGATAATACAGAAGCTATTGCAACTTTGAATAAGGCAAATAAACTGTCACCCGTGAATAATTTCCCAATGCGTGTGGAAGAAGTTAATTTATTTAACAAATTAATTGATGTTTATCCGGATAACTCTTATTCCTATTATTATCTTGGTTGTCTGTTAAGATATCTGGGTCAGCATGACGCAGCCCTCAAAGCCTGGAAAACATCCTATGATTTAAATCCCAATTTCAGCATGACAGTTCGTAATCTTGCATTTTCTTATGGAAGGGATTTTGATGATTTTCAAAAATCACAGGAATATTATGACAAAGCAGTTAAGCTTGATCCGTTCGATCCATTTCTATTGAATGAATCCGACATGATGTATGAAAAAGCCAGGGTGCCTGCTGATCAACGCTTAAAACGTCTCGAATCACGCAGAAAAGTCGTTGAACAACACGATGATGCTGTTATGTCATTAATTTACCTTTACAATGAAAACGGAAAATATGATAAATCACTGGAATATCTCGAAAAGAGACATTTTCATATTTGGGAAGGTTCAGGAAGCGGAAAAAAGATTTATGACCTTTATTCAGATGCTCATTTCCTGAAAGGACTTGAACTGATGAATAGCAGGAAATACGATGCTGCTATTGACCATTTTAATGCTACTATGATATATCCAGATAACCTCGAATCTTATTACCATTTTGAGGGAGGCAATGAATGTAAAGCAAATTATCTGCTGGCAGAAGCTTATGCAAAAAAAGGCCTGAAGGAAAAAGCAGCAGAGCTTTATAAAAAATCTTCCGAGAGCAAAACTCCAAATATAGAGATGATGTATTATAAAGTCCTTGCTATGAAATTAATAGATAATAAACAAGGTGAGGAACAAGCCTTGAAGCAAGTGAAAACTAAGATGGATGAACTGATGAAATGTGAACCATATGCATATGACATATTCAATGAGATCAATATGAATTATATGAAGAGCAATGCATATTATGCAAAAGGACTATATAGTTTGCTTTCAGGTAATAATAATCAGGCTAAAAAGGATTTTATGCTATCTTTAGAGTATAATCCCTGCAATATCTGGGCTAAATATAGAAATACACTGCTTAAATGAGAAATATTTTTTGTAAGTTCTTTTTACTCTTCATTTTAACCGGATTACTATATTGTACTCCGGGGAAGAAACCTTCCATAGAGATCATTCCTTTTGGGATTACCTCAGTTGGAGATACTGTTACCTTATTCCGGTTGACAAATCCGGAAGGAGCTTCAATGGATGTAATAGACTATGGGTGCAGGGTCGTAAGGTTATATGTCCCTGACAAGAACGGAAAACTGGATGATGTAGTCTTAGGTTATGATGATATAGCCGGTTATGAATTCGGAGCTGAAAGATTCTTTGGTGCGCTTTTGGGTCGCTATGCCAACAGGATTGCAGAAGGAAAATTTCTTCTTGACTCTATTGAATATCAGTTAACCTGTAATAATACTCCGAACGGTCATCCCTGTCACCTTCACGGAGGCGATCTGGGTTTTGATCGTGTCATGTGGGATGCTAAACCATTCCAAAATGATGATACTGTTGGAGTTCGTTTTTCCAGGTTAAGTCTGGACGGGGAGGAAGGATACCCGGGTAATTTAAGTTGTGAAGTAATTTATTACTGGTTACCTGGTAATATCTGGAAAATAGAATATCGTGCAACAACAGATAAGCCTACTATTGTAAACATGTCTCAACATAGCTATTTTAATCTTAAAGGGGAAGCTGGCGGGACAGTACTTGACAATTATTTAACTGTATATGCAGATTCTATGACCCCAAATAATGAGGGATATATTCCAACAGGAGATATTGTTCCGGTTGAAGGTACTCCCCTGGATTTCAGAACCCCTCATACATTCCTGGAAAGAATAGATCAAACAAATGAGCATATGCGGATTATGGAAGGTTATTCTGCCAACTGGGTACTGAATAATCAATCGGAGGAATTAGCTGAAGCTGCATTATTATTTGAACCTGCTTCCGGCAGAATATTGGAGGTATGGACATCTGAACCAGGCTTATTGATTTATACCGGAAGATTACTTTCTGATAAGATCATTGGGAAAAAAGGTAAACCACTTTGTAAATATGGCGGACTGATCATGGAAACTATTCATTACCCCGATTCCCCTAATAAACCACATTTTCCATCTTGTGTCCTGCGCCCTGGAGAAGAATATTACTCAGTTACAGAATTTCGGTTTAGAACAAAACAGGAAAAATAGGAATCAACAAATAAAAAATACATATGAATCAAAAAATAATTCTAACCAGATTTGCCATATATTTTGCAATCTATGCATTAATGGTCAGCAGTTGTTCCCGGAACAATATTAAGGAAAATCCTGTTTGGTCTGAAGAAAAAGCCGTCGCCTGGTATACCGATCAGCCCTGGCTGGCCGGATGTAATTTTCAACCCAGTACAGCTATAAATCAGGTGGAAATGTGGGCTGAAGAGACATTTGATACCGCTACTATTGATAAAGAACTTGGCTGGGCAGAAGAGTTGGGCTTTAACCTGATGCGTGTTTACCTGAGCAGCGAAGTATGGAAAGAAGACTCTGACGGATTAAAATACCGGATCGACCGTTATCTTGGCATTTCTTCGAAACATAATATTAAAACCCTGTTCGTTTTTTTTGACGACTGCTGGAACGAAGAAACATTAAAGGGAAAACAGCCTGATCCGAAACCCGGAGTACATAATTCCGGCTGGGTACAGGATCCGGCGGTTAGTCTTCGTGCCGATACGGCTGCTCTTTTTCCTGTTATGGAGAAATACGTGAAAGACATTATGGGAACATATAAAAACGATGAACGTATATTACTCTGGGATCTTTACAATGAACCCGGAAACAGCGGACATGGTCTTAACTCATTTCCCCTCCTGCGAAATGTATTCACATGGGCGAGAGAAGTAAATCCTTCGCAACCAGTAAGCGCCGGATTATGGTCTTTCAAACATCCGGAAATAATTTATTTCCAGGCAAAGAATTCAGATATAATTACTTATCATAATTATAGTGAACCGAAAACCCACGAGATATGGATCCATTTATTGAAAACCCATGGACGTCCGATGATCTGTACTGAATATATGGCACGCCGGAATAACAGCCGTTTTGAAAATATCATGCCTCTGCTTAAGGAGAATAATGTGGGAGCAATAAACTGGGGATTTGTATCCGGAAAAACAAACACCATTTTCGCATGGAGTGAACCTTTACCCGACAAAAAAGAACCCGAACTCTGGTTCCATGATATCTACAGGCAGGATAAAACTCCCTTTGATCCCGCAGAGATTGAACTGATTAAATCATTGACAGGGAAATAAACAGATTGAATAAGGAGAAGATGAGTCTTTCATTTATAGTAGAGAAAATTATAATAAAAAAATTCAAAGATATTATCGGGTTGAAGGATCGAAACTTTAAAGTAATTTTCTGTTAAATATTGGGTTTAATTGCAATAGAAAATCACTGACCGTTATTATTACTTCATTTCTAAATTTATAATTCAGTGTATTTAAATTTATTGACATTGGCTTGTAACAAATATTTAGTTTTATTACAGAGAAAAGATTTTAAACCTCGTCAATTTGATACTATGATAAAGCGGAGAAATTGATAAAAAGGATTTTGAGTATTGAAAAGTTTTAGACTATTTTGAACAAAACTGAATATTAACATTTGATTGTTCAAAAATATCTTGAATCAAGATTCACTTTTTAAGTATTTTTACATAAAAAAGTATGAAACTTATTAAACTTTCCGATTATAAAAGTCCTGTAGCAAGAGAATTTATAGCAGAAATTCAACAAAAAAATTATGGTGCAATACTTGCCGATCCACCATGGAGATTTCAAAACAGGACTGGGAAAATGGCCCCAGAACATAAAAGGCTATGTAGATATCCTACCTTATCACTAGATGAAATAAAGGAGATACCTGTACATATTGTTGCCAACAAGAATAGCCATCTATATCTATGGGTACCAAATGCACTTTTAAAAGAAGGACTTGAAGTAATGGGAGCATGGGGATTCAAATATAAATCAAATCTAATTTGGCATAAGATACGAAAAGATGGTGGACCTGACGGTAGAGGTGTTGGCTTCTATTTTCGAAACACTACTGAAATCATACTTTTTGGAACAAGAGGTAATCTTAGAACATTGAAACCAGGAAGAACTCAAGTAAATATAATTAGAAGTCAGAAACAAGAACATTCCAGAAAGCCTGACAAATTATACGACATTATTGAGAGTTGTAGTCCTGGCCCATTTTTAGAAATATTTGCTAGAGGTAAACATAAAAACTGGGATGTTTTCGGTAACCAAGCAAATGAAAATTATGTTCCTGAATGGGAAACATACAAAAATAACAGTTCTAATAAAACAAGATCAGCATAAAAAATGGTTACCGATCTTTCGAAATTAAAAGTGTCCTTAACAAAACATGGGGCACACAAAATTGCATTTCTTTTACAAGAATTTGATAAAGATGACATTCTACATCATCTTGAGGGTAACTTTATGAATATCAACATTGATAGAGCTCAAACTATGAGAATACTCTCAATTGAAGAGGGTAAACCAGCTCCTGACTTTTGGAATGAAATTAAAAAATATGGATTGGAAGATATTTTTGACCTCGTTTTTATAGCTTAGTTTTAAAAGAAAAAGAATAAGTACGACTTATAACAGCAAATGTTAATATGCGGAGAATAAGTTCAATGTATCGTCTACGTTTCGGATTTTTTCTTTGTGAATCGAAACAGTTTCCAAAAAACTAAGCCTACCCGACCTGTATGTATAATAGATTAATAATCTTATTTTTAAAAACAGAATGATTTTCCTGTAACCTTAAAAGTATTTCAGAAGTCTAATAACTGTGAATTCACATAAAAACAAATTATGTAACTTTAAAAACTTAAAAAAATGGATGAATTAGTAGATATCTTAGTCCCTCTTGCATTTTTTGCAACAGTTGTACTTATTGTGTTTTTTACAGTTAAGTATGGTCACAAGACAAAAATGGCTATCCTTGAAAAAGGGGGAAGTCTTGACACTACGAAGAAAAAATTTCCTTTCCTCGAAATAGGATTGACATTATTAGGAATTGGCCTTGGTTTGATCATCTCTCTTATTTTACAATCCTTTAATCTTGCAAAAGAATCGCAGGATTTATTGACCGGAGCATGTGTCCTATTATTCGGTGGAGCAGGATTGGTCTCAGCATTTTTTATCCGCAGGAAAATTGAAAAACAACAAGGATAATATTGATACTGAAATAATAGATAATATTAAGAAAGGGAATACATCCGGTTTCCGGTTTATCATTGAAAAATATAAGGATGTATCCTTTTCTTTGGCATGTTCTATCCTCCACGATGAACATGAAGCAGAGGATGCTCTTCAGGAAGCATTCGTGAAGGTTTATAAAAATATTACTAAGTTTAGGGGACAATCTGCTTTTTCTACCTGGTTATACAGGATTGTTGTGAATACATGCTTTACCGCAGCTAAAAAACTGGCTAAAAAGAATTTACTGGAGGAGAATATCGCTCATTATCAGGGAATTGAGGCTTATGAAGATAAAACAGGATTGGATGGGTTAATGCATGAAGAGCAATCTGTTCTGATAAAGAAAGTATTAAAGTCAATGAAAACAGATGAGGCCTTATTGTTGAGACTTTTTTATCTTTCAGAATTAGATATAAAGGAAATCATGAATATTACCGGATTCAAAGAATCAAAAATCAAAGTAACTTTGCACAGGGCAAGAAAAAATTTACTTCAGGAACTGAAAAAAGTAGCTGGCAACGAATTAATTTATATATTATGAAAGAACAGGATATTAAAAAGATAATAAAGCAAAGTATGTTATCTCCATCTGATAATTTTACTGATGAGTTAATGAATAAAATTAACCTTCAGGTTGAAAATAAAACTAAAATAGATTGGAAAATAATATTATTATGTTCTGCTTGCATTCTGATCTTCCTTTTATCTTTTACAATTTCCCTGCCTGAAATGAATTTAATAAAATTCTCTGTCCGCTTTTCTCCAATAGTCTTACCAGTTGTATGTATTATCTTTATCTTTTATGAACTTAATCAAATACTCGAAATATTAAGTTACAGGAATAAAAAACTGGTATAAATAAGAGACACTGAATTGTTGGTTTCATTAGTCTGCTTTATTGTATCCTTCCATTTCTTTCATAATCATTGAATTATCCCTTCGAATATTCTCAGCCATACCTATATACCCAGTCAGCTGAGTTTCTCAAAGCCGGCAGCTGAGCTCGTCGAAGCTCACCCTTTCACCATCTCATACAACACTTCGTTTTCATTTTTAATACCATTAAAAAAATCAGAAATGTTTTGTAAAGTTGTTTTTGCAATCTGTTCAAGTGCTTCTTTTGTAAGAAAGCCCTGGTGAGCGGTAATTAAAACGTTGGGAAATGTCATCAACCGGGAAATTAATTCATCTTCAATGATCCGTTCCGATAAATCCTTGAAAAAAATTTTTTCTTCCTCTGCATATACATCAATACCAAGATAACCAAGTTGATGATTTCTAAGGCTTTCAATCACATCCTCAGTATTGATCAGTTTACCGCGGCTAGTATTGATCAGCATAGCTCCTTTCTTCATCATACTTAATGTATTTCTGTTGATAATCTGGTATGTGGAAGGAGTGAGAGGACAATGTAAGGAGATGATATCAGAATTCCGGAAAAGCGTGGGAAGATCGCTGTACTCAATACCATTGTCAATAAGTGATTGATTTTTATACATGTCATATGCAAGGATATTGCACCCGAATCCCTTCATAATACCTGCAGATACAGCGCCTATTTTACCTGTACCGATTATTCCTGTAGTCTTCCCATAAAGATCAAAACCTTCCAGACGTTCAAGTGAGAAATTATTATCCCTTACCCGGTGGTAGGATTTATGAATTTTCCTGTTAAGACTTAAAATTAGTGCCACAGCATGTTCTGCTACTGAATAGGGAGAGTAGGAGGGGACTCGAAAAACTTTGATCCCGAGTTCACCTGCAGCTTCCAGGTCAAGATTATTAAAGCCTGCACAACGTAAGACAAGGATTTTAATACCCAGCTTAGCAATTTTTTCTAATGTTTCCCTTGTAATTCTGTCGTTTACAAAAGCACATACCACATCAAAACCGGTTGCGAGAACTGCATTGGAAGGCTTTAGTGAACTTTCAAAATAACTTATTTCATATTGGAAATTATTATTTTCACGATCAAAATAAAACTGATCGTAGGACTTTGAACTGAATAATGCAACTTTCATGATAAATATTCAAATGTGTTTATTTGGTTTTGTGAAAATATATAAAAACTAACTATTTGCAATTACTGAGATACTCCATCTTCTCATTCACCAAATCACCAAATCACCAAATCATCAAATCATCAAATCATCAAATCCCCAAATCACCAAATCACCAAATCACCAAATCACTTCATCTCCATCTGTCCTTTATAGGAAGTTTTACCATTTTCTCTGTTTCCAGTGAAGGAAACCCGAATTCTGCGGTTACTTTACCGAGGATAAGGTAAACACCCGGTCCCCTGAAAGGATACTTTTTTAAAGAATCCGGAAAATTCACAGTATCGAAAAATTCTCCTTCACAATCAAGAAAAGTGCCGAAATGCATATATTCTTTTTTAATGGTAATAACATTCTTTATTGTGACAAGATCACCAACCATACGTACTTTTTTTCCAACATGTTGAGTCAGATCTCTTGCGCATATTTCTCCCCGGAAATGCGTTTGAAGCATATCAAAGCGACTTAAAGTAACAGGGAATCCGAGAAGTTCTATTTCATCATAAACATCTTCCATGCTGCTTTGTTCAAGGGATGGAAGGTTGAATTCTTTTTTTTTCATTCTGAAAAGTTCAGGATCAGGTTCTGTTGATTGTGATTTTCCGAGTAAAACATGTGCTTCCCAGAGTAATTCTTTTTTTGTTTTCCCGGTATAGCGGAAAGCATTTATCCGGATCAGCAGTATGATCTGTTCTTTTCCTGTTTTAATCCTTTTTGTAAAATCTTCCAGGTCAGCATAAACTCCGTTTCTTTCACGTTCTGTAATTATTTCTTCTGCAAGTTTTTTTTCCAGGTTCTGAACATGAACGAAACCAATATAAATATCGTTTCCTTTTATACTTGTCATGTATTGTCCCTGGTTAATACATGGAAGAAGGATTCTGGCTCCCCAGCGTTTAGCTTCATTAAAATACACCCAGCTTTGGTAGAAACCTCCGAAGTTATTTATCACAGCAACCATGAATTCGAGGGGATAATAAGTCTTCAGAAACAGGCTCTGGTAGCTTTCAACAGCATAGGAGGCTGAATGAGCTTTGGAAAAAGAATAACCTGCAAATGAACTGATCTGTCTCCATACTTCAGCTGTAATTTCTTCCGGGTAACCACGCTGACGGCAGTTCTCAAAAAACTTTTCCGATATGCGGTCAAATTCTTTTCTCGACCTGAATTTCCCGCTCATTGCCCTTCGCAACACATCGGCATCAGCAAGGTCAAGACCGGCAAAATGATGGCATATCTTTATCACATCTTCCTGGTACACCATCACACCATATGTTTCCTTCAGCTGTTCTTCCATAACAGGGTGTATATATTTAAAACTTTCAGGATTGTGAAATCTGCGGATATACTCTTTCATCATGCCCGATCGTGCAACTCCCGGGCGGATAATTGAACTTGCCGCAACCAGTGAGATATAATTATCGCAGCGTAGCTTTTTCAGCAATCCCCGCATTGCAGGGCTTTCGACATAAAAACAACCATTGGTTTCCCCTCTTCGCAACAAATCACGTATTTTGTCATCCCGTTTGAATTCCCGGATGTTATGTACATCCAGTGTAATATTCCGGGTTTCTTTGACTATTTCAGCACATTCACGGATATGGCCGATACCCCGCTGGCTTAGTATGTCAAGCTTTTCAAAGCCAAGTTCTTCAGCAACGTACATATCCCATTGCGTGGTAAGAAAACCTTTTGGAGGGAAATCAAGCGCTGTATATGCTGTTACAGGTTCTTCTGATATCAGGACTCCCCCGGCATGTATGCTTCGAAGATTGGGAAAGTCAGCAATCTGTGCCCCAATCCTGTAAATATTCTCAGTAATATGGTTTTTGTTCATAATATTGGACGGTTCATCCACAAGAAGATCTATCTCTTCCTTCGGCAGGCCGTAAACTTTTCCAAGTTCCCTGAAAATAGACCTTCCTCTGAATGTGGATATAGTACCTATAAGGGCTGTGTGTTTCTTCCCGTAACGCTTGAAAATATAATCCAGAACATCATCTCTTTCTTTCCAGGAATAGTCAATATCAAAATCAGGAGGACTAGTTCGTTTCGGATTAATAAAACGTTCAAAATACAGGTCCAGTTCAATGGGATCTACATTTGTGATCTTCAGACAATATGCTGCAATGGAATTTGCTCCACTGCCGCGACCAACATGATAGTAACCGCGGGACATAGAATATCGTATTGTGTCCCATGCGATGAGAAAATAGGATGAAAATCCGAGTTTGTCAATAACTGCCAGCTCATGTCTGACCTTCTTTTCAGCCTCCCTGTTGTTTTTCCCATACCTGTAAACAAGCCCTTCCATAACCAGTTTCTCCAGCAGTATCCTGTCATCATACCTGCTTCCGATAAATGTAGATTTGTTTTTAATACTCGTGTAATCGAAATATATACTGCAATTATGAATCAGATTTTCCGTATTCCTGATGATATTGGGATAATCCTCATATGCACAGAGAAACAGGTCAACAGGAAATATTATTTCGTTTTCCCCGGCAAGCTGATCAGCCGTGAGTTTGCTTAACAGGGTATTATGATCAATGGCTCTCAGGTGCCGGTGGATGTCGTATTCTGTCTTTCCCCCGAAACTTACAGGACGCCACATAATCAATCTTTCGTCTGTTTTGCTGAACGGGGAGGAGATAAGTTTATTTATATCTTCCGGGCGAATACCAATAAGTTCATTTTCCGAGAGTTTTACCGGCTTGTTATCCCAATTGTAAATGAACGATACATTGTGTAGTTTCGGAGCTTTTACAGGAAATTCTTCCTTTTTTTCATTATGCAGGGAGAGAAATTCGTTGAGCTCCATAAACCCTTTGTTATTGTGGGCTATACCAGTATACAGGTAACTGTCTTCGTTGCGGAATTCAATTCCTGCAATAGGCTGAATACCATTTTGCATGCATAGTTTTACAAAATCAACAGTGCCCATGGTATTGTTTATATCGGTAAGAGCTAATGCTTTTACTTCATTACGTGATGCTTCCCCGATAAGCTTTTCGGGCGACATTGTGCCGTAGCGGAGACTGTAATATGAATGGGTGTTCAGGTACATTTATTAAGTGACAAGTGACAAGTGACGGGTGACAGGATGGGGGATCACGCTATCACGCTATCACGGGATCAGGTGGGGGAGAGTATATAAAGGGAGTGTTCGGGAGGGGAGTGTTCACTTAACTGTCACACCTGTCACCTGTCACCTGTCACTAATTCAATAATTTATCACATCGCCTCCATGTCCATAGTCTATGGTGGCTCTGTTGTGGTCATTGTTGGTAATCTTTTTTTTGCATACTTCCCTCGATCCCGTGATAGCGTGATCCCTTTTCTTATCTAATCATACCAGCATTAATCGATAATATCGTCTCTATACTCCATTGTCTATGGTCCATGGTCCATAGACAACACACCACTTCCCCTCCTCACTGCTTCCACCCCGAACCTTCTTCTCATTCTGTCTATTGCCAGGTACAGATTAGTCATTACAGGCGTATCTTCGAACATATTAAGCTGTTGAACTCCCTGTATCAGGTGGCTGAATTTGACACCCACAAGCCTGATAAGCATACGTCGCTGGTAAAGCTTGTCGAATAATTCTTTTACCACAGGAATAAGCTGGTGATCGAAAGAAGTGTAAGGGATCCTTCTCTGCAGGCTGTGTGTGTCGAAATTGGAATATCTTATTTTTACCGTGATACAGGAAGTAAGGCGTTGTTTGTTCCTCATTTCGTAAGCCAGTTTTTCTGTCATGCCGGTAAGTATGTTTTTAATAACCGGCACATCGGTACTGTCTTTTTCAAAGGTGTTTTCCGTTCCCAGCGATTTTCTTTCCGAATATCTCATTACAGGAGATGAATCAATACCGTTGGCTTTTTTCCATATTTCTATACCATTTTTTCCCAGTACTTTTTCCATCATCTCAGGAGGCATCATGCTTAAAGTGCCTATGGTGGCAACCCCCATTGATCTGAGCAGGTTAGAGGTCTGCGGTCCTATCATAGGCATCTTGTGAACAGGAAGAGGGGAGAGGAAAGGTTTTACAAACGGTGCATCTACTTGTTTCTCTCCGTTCGGTTTAGCTTCTCCTGTGGCAATCTTCGATACGGTCTTGTTTACAGAAAGTCCGCACGATATAGGTAAACCCGTTTCCCGGATAATTTTCTGCCTGAGCTCGTGTGTCCACTTCCGGCAGCCAAAAAACCTGTCCATCCCCGTGATGTCAATATAATGCTCATCTATTGACGCCTTTTCATATACGGGTGCACTTTCAGCAATTATATCCGTTACCAGCCGTGAATATTTTGAATACAATTCCATGTCCCCTCTTATCACTATGGCATCTTTACACAGATAGCGGGCCATTTTCATAGGCATAGCTGAATGTACCCCGTATGCTCTTGCTTCATAACTGCAACCCGATACTACCCCACGGTCAGATGCACCTCCAACAATTACCGGCTTACCGTTTAAACAACTGTTTTGCAAACGTTCAACCGACACAAAAAAAGTGTCCATATCCATATGTATTATATTTCGTTCCATGTTTAGCTCTCCGCCAGTTGGCGGATCGGTTCTTCGCTATCGCTCAAAATCTCATCTTTAAAATAATTTTTTACCGGACAATAGTGATTTATATTATTTTTTATTTTATATTTGACTAATTTTTAATCAAAATTCAGACTATAATTTAATCAAAATTTCATAAACAACAAAATAATTGAATTTTTTCTGAAAAAATTATTGCTATGTACTTCAGTTCAAATATTAAATTCTTAAGAAAGCGCAGGAAAAAAACACAGGACGACCTGGCTTTTGTACTTCAGATGAAACGTTCTACCCTAAGCGGATATGAAAATAATATCGCCGAGCCGGGAATCAGCTCTCTTCTCAGGTTCTCGAAATATTTCGGAATCGCAGTGGATACACTAATAAAAAACGACTTGCAAAAGCTTTCTGAAAGCCAGATGCGCCAGCTTGAACATGGTCAGGATGTCTTTATTACGGGTCAAAAGATTAGAGTGCTCGCTACTACTGTAGACAGAAATAATGATGAAAATATTGAACTGGTCCCGGAAAAAGCAAAAGCCGGATATGCCAGCGGATTTGCTGACCCGGAATTTATTGGTGAATTACCGGTTTTCCGCATGCCCTTCCTGTCTTCTAACAAGAAATATCGAACTTTCCAGATTACAGGTGATTCGATGCTGCCAATTCCCGATAAATCCTGGGTAACCGGAGAATTTATCCATGACTGGAACAATATTCTTTCAGGTGACGCATATGTTATTCTTACCCTGGATGAAGGAATAGTTTTTAAAATTGTGGATAACCAGATAAAGGAAAATGGAAAACTGGTATTATATTCACTTAATGCCCTGTATGACCCTTTTGATGTGAATGTAAATGATATCAGGGAAATCTGGAAATTTGTACATTTTATAAGCAGCGAAATCCCCGAACCTGTAATTCCTGGTAACGAAATCTATCGTACAGTAGCTAATTTAAAAAAGGACATGGAACATCTTAAAAACAGGTTGAAGAAGTAGATGAAGTTTGTTTGGTTATTACGTTATTGGGTTATTAGGTTATTACGTTATTGGGTTATTAGGTTATTAGGTTATTGGGTTATTAGGTTATTAGGTTATTGGGTTATTAGGTTATTTAGTTAAAAGGATAATAAGTTATTATAATAAGTGGAAAAAGTTTTAGAATATGCAAACGATCCTAACAGCCTTACAGTCTAACAGTCTAACAGTCTAACAGTCTAACAGTCTAACAGTCTAACAGTCTGACAGCCTAACAACCCACTAACCCACTAACCCAATAACCCAATAACCAATCCCCCAATCAATTCAAACTATGATCATTATTAAGCTTCTTCTCCTGCTCATGCAACTTCATAAGACATAGCATCTGTGAATAGAGAAAACCCTCCTGTTGTTCAGGTGGCCTTGTAATAATATAGTTATACTTATCTTCGGAAGAAAGGTTCAGCGCCCGGGCAATATCATGAATATAAATATCCGTAGAATTTAAATTTTTCAAAAACTCCTGATCAACATGATCCACATAATAGATAAGCATTCTTATTAATTCCTCATTTTTGACAAGATGATCAAAGTCCACAACTTTCACTTTACCACCACTGTAAAGCTTATCCTTCATTGGATTTTCCAAACTTATTATCTGAATAACAGAAATTCCCTCAACCACAATAACCATTTCACCAAGCGAATTAGTAGCAACTATCTGTTTTAGTTTCACTTCGGAACCATATTCCTGTACTTTTGAACCTTTTACGAAAGGAATACCAAAGGCAAATCCCTTCTCATTGCATTCATTAATTAATTGTTTATATCTTGGTTCGAAAATCCTTAAAGGAATATCCTCTCCTGGTAAAAGTGATATATTTAAAGGAAAATATGGTAATATTTTTTCTCCTGTAGACATTCTGTTCTATAAATTATTTTTTGCATTTAATTTAATGCATTACATCAACAAATGTATACCTGAAAATGTTTAACTTGCTATGTAATTTATTATTATTATGTGTTATTTTGTTGAGATAAATCTGCCACGTGCTGATCTTGAAAAAAGATTTGGAGTAAAAGTCCCTGAGGATCCAAGGTATACCCCTGGCTTTTTTCATGCTGCGTTTACCAGGCCATACCTGCCCGTAATAACAAACCGTCAGCCTGATGAAATACAATTCTTCAGATGGGGACTAATTCCTTCATGGGTAAAAGATGAAGAAACTGCTGAAAAAATCCTTGCTGGTACTTTTAATGCAAAATCTGAGACGATTTGGGAAAAGCCTTCATTTCGCAATCCGGCAAGGCATAACAGATGTATAATACCTGTTCATGGATTCTTTGAATATCATGCGGATGGTAAAGTTAAGATACCCTATTATATAAAAAGAAAAGATGATCAACCGTTCACTTTTGCTGGTTTATACGATACATGGAATAATCATGAAAGCGGTGAAATACTGCAAACATACGCTGTGATCACAACTCCGGCAAATAAACTTCTGGAAGAAATTCATAACCTGAAAAAACGTATGCCAGCAATCCTTCCTGCGGAAACAGAGAAAGAATGGTTAAATAATTCATTGTCACAGGCAGAGCTATCGGAATTATTAAAACCTTTTCCCGATGATCTCCTCACTGCCTGGCCTGTATCAGGGAAAAAACTATACCGGCTTTCCGATATCACCGATCCCTCTATTATTGAGCCGATTAATGAGAAGTAAGATCACTTGAGTACTATTTCTCCTTCCAAAACAGATTTATTGGCTAATGAAACAGGATCAGGTTGCCTTCCCCCGACAGAAATACTGAATAATCCCGGTTCCACAATTCTTTTTCCACTTTCGCTGATAATAGAAAAATCATTTGGATCTAATGTCATTGAAATAGTCTTTTTCTCTCCGGCTTTTAAAAATACCCTGGTAAATCCTTTTAGCGTTCTTAAGGGAACAGGTACCGGGGCAGTTTTATTTGATAAATATAACTGTACAACTTCGTGCCCATCCTTATTTCCTGAATTGGACACATCCACCGATATATTTATATATTCACCTTTACAGGCTGTTGCCGGAATCTGCAGGTTACTATAACTGAAAGTGGTGTAACTAAGGCCATATCCAAATGAATATAACGGTTCTTTTCTGAAATACCGGTAAGTTTTTCCCTCCATGGAATAATCTGTAAAATCAGGAAGGTCATTAACCGACTTGTAAAATGTTATTGGTAAACGTCCTGATGGATTGTAATCTCCAAACAGGATGTCAGCTATTGCGGTTCCAGCAGCCTGTCCCGGATACCATGCTTCAAGTATTGCAGGGATGTTACTGTTTTCCCAGTTTATAGATAATGCACTTCCATTCATAAGAACCAAAACAACAGGTTTACCGACAGTGTTTATCGATTTTATCAGGTCTGACTGAATTTTAGGCAGATCCAGGGTAGTACGGTCCCCACCCCTGAATCCTTCAACTTCCACTTTCATCGATTCTCCCTCAAGCCTTGGGGAAAGACCCATAAATAAAATAGTAACATCTGCTTTTTTTGCAGCTTCGATAGCTTCTTTCTTATAATCCTTAACTGGTTTCTTCCATAAGAGCCGGATCACCGACATGCCTTCAGCTCCGGTATATTCTATTTTCACGGGGTATGCTTTTCCTGCTTCAAGATATAATTTTTTATATATTTTTCCCGGATGATGATCGCCTTTAAACTCACCAATTTTTTCTCCGTTTAGTTCCATAGAAAACTGGTATTTTCCTTCCCCTCCGATAAAATATTCTCCTGTTTCAGGAGCAATAAAGAACCCACTCCACCTGATACTAAAATTATTATCCTGGAAACCTTGTTCAGGTACTTCCCCCCACCAGTTAAAATCAATTAATTTATCAGTACGGATAAAGGTTGGTTCCCCTTCTAAATGATTGTTACCGTAATACTCACCTTTAAGACCATGTTCCTGCATCGTTGTGGAAGTAAATAACTTTTCTGACGGAATGACTTCAAGGGTGGGTAAATTTTCTGCTGCATCACATCCATGAACGTAAATGATCTCTGTGTCGGGAAGTTTTTTTCTTAATCCTTCCAGAGGGGTTACAGGATTCCTGGCAAATCCATTATAGTTTGCATACATTGTTTCCACATCATTTGCATTAGGTCCTATTACTGCCAGAGTTTTTATATTTTTATCAAGAGGCAGCATATTATTTTTATTTTTTAATAAAACCATGGATGCCCTGGCAATTTCTTCAGCAAGTGTAATGTGTGCATCGCTTTCAACTATAGCAAGAGGTATATTGGCATAGGGAACCATCTCCTCAGGATCAAACATTCCTAGCTCAAATCTGGCTTTCATTAAACGTTTCAGAGATATGTCAATCTCCGGTTCGGTTAATAATCCTTTTTCCACTGCTTCTGATAAACCTGTATAAGAATTTCCACAGTTCAGGTCAGTTCCTGCTTTTACACCAATGGCTGCAGCTTCAGCTTTGGTCTCTGCCAGGTTATGCCCTCTGTAGATATCATTTATTGCTCCGCAATCTGAGACAATATGTCCTTTAAAACCCAAACTATCCCGTAATAATTCAGTCAGCAGCGTATTGCTTCCGCAGCATGCTTCTCCGTTTGTACGGTTGTAAGCACACATCACCGCCTGTACATTAGCATCTTTTACAGTCATCTCAAATGCAGGAAGATAGGTTTCCATTATATCCCTGGTATTTGCGACAGCATTAAAAGAATGACGTTCCGGCTCAGGACCGCTATGTACAACATAATGTTTTGATGTGGCAATAACTTTGTAGTATTTAGGATTATTACCCTGTAATCCCTTTATAAAAGCTACACCTATATTGCCAGTTAAGAAGGGATCTTCTCCATAAGTTTCCATCCCCCGGCCCCATCGGGGATCCCTGAAAATGTTAATATTGGGACTCCAGAATGTCAAACCCTGGTATATATTTGTATGACCTCTCCCTTTATTTTTGTAAAAATGATGTTTTGCTCTTGCTTCATCAGATATTGCACTGGCAATTTCAAAAATGAGTGTTGTGTCCCATGTGGCAGCCAAACCAATGGACTGGGGAAATACAGTTGCATGCCCTGACCTTGCTACTCCATGCAGACATTCATTCCACCAGTTGTATCCAGGTATGCCCAACCGTGGTATTGAGTCAGCAGTGTGCATCATCTGACCGACTTTTTCTTGCAGTGTCATCCTCGATATTAAATCTTCAACACGCTGGTCAACTGATAGTGAGGGATCCCGGAAAGGAAATTCATATTTTTTGCTGCAGGAAATCAAACCTGTTAACATAATTCCCATGAAAAGAATAAATTCCTTAGTAATTTTCCGTGTCATAACAAATTGATAATTAGAGTTATAATAATAAGGGACGTGTTGCCGACAAATATAAAATATTGAAAATTAAAATTCACCGCAATGTAAATAAATTTTACTGTCACGACAAATAACAATTCCATTTTGAAATATTTATTAAATCACTCTGTTTTTACTTCTGTTAAATTATCAACCATTGTTAATAACTCATCAAATATTAAGGAGATTGAATGATATAAACACTTTCAGAATTAACAATTTGTTAATATTATATGGTGATATATTGTTAAGATCAATTTGAATTATTTCTTGCTATTTATTTCAGGTCATATTACATTTGTTCTACCAGGTGAGCGATAAAAAGCCGCTGCCGGTTTCGGGATGTAAATTTTAACTACGGTTAGCCTTTACAAACCGGGAGCAAATCTGCAAGGATAGACCTCTTTAACCGGAAAGCCGATGTGAATGGAAGACGTTAGTTGGAAATTCACCCACCACCTTGGATATCGCAAGATGTTCCTTGAATGGATGGCCCCCAGGGCAGAAGCTTTGAAAGATACCGCAAGGTATCCGGAAATTTTTCACATTCGCTGGAAAATGATCGTAAGACCAGAGTCCACCGGATGGCCTTAAGGGATCATGCACTCCCAAACGGGTACGCCCGCAAAGGAATGCATCCGGGTTCCTCTCCAACCCACATCGCAAGATATGGCAAGGATGAACCGGCTAAAATAACCGTAGCCTGGCATTGCTTGGCAGCTACGGCCGCTGAATAATGGAATGGGAATTGTTTCGCAAGGGACAGTTCCCATTCGTGTTTTTATACTATTTAAAATATTCTTTGTACAGGCAGGACATGATATTTTATTTCCAGGCAGGGCATGATATTTAATTACAGTCAGGGCATGCCCTGACTCTACCACATATTAAATTACCTGATTACTAACCTTCACATATCTTCATTTTTCTGAAATCTGGCAATTGCAGATTCTATTCATTCTCCTGTCTCCTGTGCCATTTCCAAAGCTTTCGTTGTAATATAATATTTGGTAATCATATTTGGAACCTCCCACTCAGGCAACTTCCCTTCTGTAAGATATTGCAGGTACCTGGAAGTAACTTGTTCAAAATGAGCTTCATGACCAACATCATATGTTTTCGGAACAACTACCTGCCAGCTGTTTTCAAGCTTCCTGATCTCAATTCCGGGATATTTTTCAACAAGGGCTGTTACACTGTTTTGAAGAGCTGTTTCAAATTTTTCCGTATTAATTCCTTCTGTTGGTTCAATATATAATACCGGTTTATAATTTTGTTCCTTTCCTTGCCTGATTACCAGGTTACACAGACTCCCCTTCATAACCGAAAAATGTGTGTCGCCCGTACCTTCCGGAGCTTTGAAATTCCATTTAACTACTACTTTCGAATATACACCGCGTAAACTATAATTTATTTCTCCATTGGCATAGACGTGAAGAACAGTATCTTCCCTGATGTCTTTTTTTAAATATACTGGGATCTCTTTTTCCCCGGTTACATCCATAAACTGACTTTGTGTTATTTTTGTTGGCCAGCGTTTTGCAGCCATCATAACTATATCCTTATTATAATCAATGATCTCCCCGGGAAAACATGCCCATTGGATCAGATCAACCAGATGTGTGGTTACATCTACCAGACCCTCTCCCTGTTGTTCAACATCAAAAAACCATGGAGGACGACGTAATATGCTTCCGGAAACATATTTATAAAAATGATGAACACTCTCTTTAATTACCGCTGGATTTTCTGAACTGCCTTTTTGTAATTCACCGAAAACCTCAGGAAACATAGAGAACTCCTTTTGAAGAATACTCGTTATCTCATATCTTTCCGTCATGATATCATAAAGAAGTACGTTCTTTTCTTCAGCGCTGGCAAATGCTTCCTTTAGCAGTTCAAAATTTTTTATATTTATTGCCATCGGTTTGTCAGCCAGTACATTTAATCCTGCATCAATGGCTGATTTAATGTATTCTGTTTTTTTCCTGTTATTTCCTGCCATTACCACGACATTCCCGTTTTTCTCACTGAGCATTCTTTCCAGATAATCTTCACCTTCATAAACAACTGATTCCCATGCCGTGGGATTGTCCTGCCTGTTATTATATTCATCTATCTTTAACAAATGGTCATCTAATTCCCTGCCTTTAGGTGCGTAAACATGGACAAATTTATCTACCTGGTCATACATGGATTTCTGTACAAGGTGCGCATGAAAATGCCCGGGATCAAGAGTAATTAGTTTAACTTCACCCGCCGTTCCGGTAAATACAGGTTCTTTTTTCATTTCCTTACAACCATTGAATGTTATTAAAAAAGCTACTAAAATGGTAAAAATAAATTTTTTCATGATATATTTAGTTTCAGGTTTTTCTTATTCTCTTGTTATAGTTACAGGATTGGAATAATCACTCCAGAGATTTTCGGCCTGTGGGGCACTGAACTTTCCGTTTGAAACCATCAGCCTGTACCTTAAAAGATATGTTTTCCCCGTTTCCAGGATCCAGTCCGTATTTCGTGTAGGGGAAAAATTAACAAAAATATCTCCCCTGTCATTATTACTATTACTTGGCCAAACCCTCAATGGTTCGGGATGATTATAATTGGAAGGATGTCCCATAAAAAGAATACCAGCATGACCATTTTGTGTTTCTCCGTTAATAACACACCATTTTGCCCTCTCCCCATCAGCTTCATCCCTTACCTTACCTTCCGAAGTAAAGATCTCAGTGTTTTCTTTTGTCCAGTATTCTGTAGCACGGTATCCAAATCCACCGTAACGGTATTCCTCCAGTGTAATTGATTCTACCGGACATAGTAATGAGGTAATATCGATCATAAAGATCCCGTCATTACGATTATATACCTTAATCTCCTGGTATTCGGTGATCGCTTTTACTTCTCTTGAAGAACCAGGCCAGGAAATATGTTCAAGTAAAAAACCCAGGCTTCCGAAAATATTACCCTCCTCCAATGAGATAATACCTGCATGTCTTACTGTTCCCTGGAGCTTTTTCAGATTCCAGAAATCAACCTCTTCATCACGGAACTTTGTTTTTGTCCATGGATTCCAAATCCCATAATGATGATAGTGATCTTCAGGTTGTATTTTTGTAAGAACAGTTTTATCCGGAGCATACAAGGGATGGATAAAACCACTTCGCTTGTATGATTCATCAACTCCCTCCGGGGGATACACCATTTCTGAATTATAACAAATTACCGGTTTCCCGTTAACTTCAAATTCATACCCGGTTTCCACTCTTTTAATATTGACATTTGGCTTGGCCGGTGAAGACTTAATTTTGGATAATTCATACTTTCTTTCCTTTCCGGCGGGAGTAATACCACTAAGTTTCCATGAAATAAAACGACGATCATGGGAAAAGATCTGAAATTCCACAGGAGTTTTGCCATTATCTGTGATCTCAAAGAGAGAAAGTTCTGAGCCACACATACTCGTAATATCATCCAGAGGTAGAGATACAATACTTTCATTTCTTTCCGTATTCCCGGTTTTAACATTAAAAAGGACTATTTTTTCTTCATCAGTACTCTTTTGAGTACATCCACAGATAATTAACAGCAAGCTAATCATAATTTGTTTGTTAAATTGCATGATCTGAAGTTTTTAAGTTTAATATTAGAGTCTATATAGCAAGGTCTTATACCCATAGATTACTCACTTCTTTCGTGAGATCGCTACCTTAAGTTCCCTAATGGGGACTTGACTTAAGTTGTTTTTTTTAGTAACTCCCCCTTCCTTGCTCCGCTGAAGCTTCGCGAAGGCGAGTAGGGGGTTTGGGGGTACAACCATTTAATATTGACATTAAGACTTTTCGGAGTAAACTCATCTTATAAAATGTTAAATTGCCTTTATTGGATTTATCCATAATGATAAAACCCTTAGACAGCTTTACAAATATATAAAAAGTGTTTTAAGAATCAGGTTAACGGGTTAATTTTGTATGATTCTTTCCTTTACCTGAAAAAACATTACTTTTGCAGAATCTTATTTAACAAATCATGAATCCGACGAATGAGGTACTCAGGAAAATTAATGAATACAACGAACGTTTTCATAAGAAGGATCCTGTAGAAGTATTACAATTTTTTCTGAATACATATAAAGGGAAAATAGCCCTTTCATCCAGCATGGGTGTTGAGGATCAGGTTCTTACAGGGATGATCGCATCAATTGACAGGAGCACGGAAATCTTTACTCTGGATACAGGGCGTTTATTTCCTGAAATATATGATCTGATTGCAGCCACTAATAAATATTATAATGTTCGAATTAAGGTTTATTTTCCTGATAAAGAACAGGTTGAAGAAATGGTTAATGAAAAGGGGATAAATTTGTTTTACGATAGTATTGAAAACAGGAAACTTTGCTGCCATATCAGAAAGATTGAACCATTAAAACGTGCCTTCAGGACTCTTGATGTATGGATCTGCGGTTTGCGAAAGGATCAGTCTGTTACGAGGTTTTATTCAAAACTGATTGAGTGGGATAAAATAAATGGATTGATAAAATTAAATCCCTTAATTGACTGGTCAGAAAAAGAGGTCTGGGAGTATGTGAGGAAGCATAAAGTTCCATATAATCCATTACATGATAAAGGATTCCCCAGTATTGGCTGCCAGCCATGTACAAGGGCTGTTAAACCGGGTGAGGATATACGTGCAGGCAGATGGTGGTGGGAAAACCCAGAGCAAAAGGAATGTGGCCTTCATGGGAAATAATCATAATAAGTATTGACCTACCTGCCCACAGGTTCATCTTATATTTTAATCGGTCAGCAGTGAAATTTAATATAGCATTTTTTAAAGCTTAGTTTTTTTTCTTAGATTTGCATCCCTGAATTTCTGAATATAAATGCCCAGATGGCGGAACCGACGAAGGAGCTCCCGCCATCCCTTAAAGCAAGCAGATTAACCAGGTTGTTCTTTATATTTTAGAAGGAAATAAATGCCCAGATGGCGGAATTGGTAGACGCGCTAGTTTCAGGGACTAGTATTCGCAAGAATGTGCAGGTTCGAGTCCTGTTCTGGGCACCAACGCTTATTGCCCGTTCATTTTTTCTTTTTATATTTGTGAGCTACCTGATAAAGAATTAATCAGAATAATGCCCAGGTGGTGAAATTGGTAGACACGCCAGCTTGAGGGGCTGGTGCTCGTTTAGGGCGTGCTGGTTCGAGTCCAGTCCTGGGCACTTCATTACTAATTTTCTGCCTTACCCTTTTCAGTAAATTAATAGCCTTTTACCCATAAAGCTTTTTCATCATCAATACAAAGATCAGCTATCCCGATCATTTCCCTGTTGATAGAGATCAGCTTGTCCCTAATAACCTCCCAGAATATCTCCCAGTCTTTATACCTTGTTTTCATCTCATTCAAAAATTCAATTCCTGAGATCTGATGAAGTATAAATGACTGCAGATCATCATGATTCTGGATAGATTGAATCCGGGTAAGATGAGTTAAAAGATGGTTACGAAGTGCAACAACTTTATCTGTGCTGAAATAATTAACAGAATAATATTGGAAATCCTGGTTGGTCAGTTCAAAACAACTTCTGAAAAGACTAAATACTGAACTTTCAAGATATCTTGCATTAGATGAAAGCTTTTCAAAGGAATTCCCGTCCTCCTTTACCTGGATCTGAATAATATTCAACTCATCATAACTAAAAAGCTTAAGTTTCATTAAAAATCTTTTATAGTTTTATCGTTCTAACAAAAATAATATTTTACTGTTAATATTAAAGATACATAAGAGCGTAAATTCTGCTTATCTTTACATTTTCCTGTCAGGAGCTTTACTATCCGGATGAATGTAGTTATAATGATAATAAATACATAAACATAATTAATATTTTCCTGCATGAATATTGAAATCCTGGAATCTTTATTTGAAAAGAAGTTTGATAAAGCTGTATTAAACGTAAAAGCTTTGCCTCTTTCCGGTTCTGCGAGAAGATATTACAGGCTTTCTAATGCAGAATTTAGCGTTATCGGAACCTTTAATCCGGATGTTCGCGAAAACCATGCCTTTACTGAATTTTCCCGCCATTTTCTGGATAAAGGGCTTACAGTTCCCGAAATTTTTGCCGTCTCAGATGATAAATTATATTACATGGAAGAAGACCTTGGTGATATGACTTTATTTGATTTTGCGAATGAAACCAGAAAGGACAATAGCATTCCACCGCTTCTGCACGAAATGTATCGCAAAGCATTAAAAGAACTTGTAAACTTCCAGGTATATGGACATAATGGACTGGATTATTCCCTGTGTACTCCCCGGAATATTTTCGATAAACAATCTATGTTATGGGATTTAAATTATTTCAAATCCTTTTTTCTGAAACTTTCCGGAGTGCCCTTTGATGAACAACAACTGGAAACAGATTTCCTGAATTTTACATCATATCTTGATACTGTGGATAAAAACAATTTTTTATATCGTGATTTTCAGTCGAGAAATATTATGCTTCATAAAAATAATTTATACTTTATTGATTATCAAGGGGGAAGAAGAGGTGCTTTACAATATGACGTGGCTTCATTTCTTTTTGAAGCTAAAACTGATCTGCCAGAAGAATTCAGGGAAGATTTACTCGGATATTATCTGGATGTACTGACCAGTATTAAAAAAGTTGACAAATCTGAATTCAGACAATTTTTTTATCCTTTTGCCCTGATCCGTACTTTTCAAGCGCTTGGAGCATATGGATTCAGAGGCCTGGTTGAAAAAAAAGCTGTATTCCTCCAAAGCATCCCCCACGCATTAAAAAATCTTAAATGGCTTATTGAACATTCTGAAATATCAGGGAAATTACCTGAATTATCCCGTGTCTCAATAGAGATCGCAAATACAAAACGATTTGATTACCATTTCCCGATCAACACAGATATATTAACTATCCGTATTTTCAGCTTTTCTTATATGAAAAATATTCCGGATGATCTGACAGGACATGGAGGTGGATTTGTATTCGATTGCAGGGGAATTCATAATCCGGGTAAATACTTGGAATTCAAGAATTTTACTGGAAAGGATGAACCTGTAAAAGAGTTTCTTAAAAACAATTCTGAAATGAAAGGATTCCTTGATGATGTCTATTCATTAATTAACAGACATATTGAATTTTATAAATTGAACAATTATAAAAATATGCAGGTTTGCTTTGGTTGTACAGGTGGGAGACATCGTTCGGTTTATGCTGCTGAACAAATTTATGAAAAATTAACAGGACGGAATGATGTGGAGGTTATTTTAAAGCATATGGAGTGCTGATTTTCAGAGGGCTGTCACAAAAGTTAAATATATTATTTTAATAAATTATTAAATTCGTAAATACTCAGGTATTTAGGCTGTAGGTTGATAGACTGTAGGAATACCAGACTGTATTAACCAAAGAGTTGTTTAGCCTGCTGATGAGGCATATTTAAACAAGAACAAGTTTCGGGTATGTTGATTAGATTTTTATCGGAATTCAAAAAGCCTTCAGCCTTCAGTCTAAGTAACCTGAGTAGTAACTTAAATTCATTTTATTGCATGCTCCATCGAAAAGCCATGATCCTTGCTGCAGGCCTGGGTACACGTCTGCTTCCCCTTACTAAGAATAAACCCAAAGCTCTGATGGAATATAAAGGGAAAACTCTTTTACAGATTACTATTGAACGTTTGTTGAAATACGATTTTCATGATCTGATCATAAATGTTCACCATTTTTCCGGGATGATTACAAATTATCTTGAAAATAACAGGAATTTTGACGCTAATATCAGTATATCAGATGAATCCAATGAGCTGTTAGAAACAGGAGGTGGATTAAAAAAAGCATCCTGGTTTTTTGATACAGGTCCGTTTCTTGTCCATAATGTTGATGTGCTTACTGATTTTAACTTTGATATTTTATATAAATATCATATTTCTGAAAAAAACCTTGCTACTCTTGCAGTTATGGAAAGACAAACATCAAGATCACTTATGATGGATGAGCATTATCGCTTATGCGGATGGCGTAACAATAATACCGGAGAGGAGATAATAGTAAAAGAACAACCTGGGCTCAAACAGGTTGGATTTTGTGGTATTTATGTTCTTCAACCGGAAATCTTTTCTTTAATGCATGAAACAGGGAAATTCTCCATTCTGCAGGTATTCCTGCGCCTGGCAAAAGATTATCCAATCGGATTATATACTTTTAAAGGCAACTGGCAAGATTTAGGGAAAATTGAAAACTTCCCGCCTTTTTAATATATTCCGAATCATGAGACACGCTATAGCTTATCTATTTGTGGGCAGGGCATGCCCTGCCTCTACTCCTCTCTTATAATCACATACTCATATTCTCACATTCCCGTTCCCACTGAAATCTATAATTATTTCCTATCTTTAGGTTTTTATTAATTCAATGAAATTACGTGTTGTAATAGGACTTTCCGGTGGGGTAGATTCCAGCGTGGCTGCTTTGTTACTTAAAGAACAGGGCTATGATGTCATAGCTGTTTTTATGATCAACTGGCATGATAAAACCGGGGTGCTGAAAGGCGATTGTCCCTGGGATGAAGATGTCACTTACGCTGAAATGGTCGCAAAAAAAATCGGAATTCCTTTCCATGTTGTGGATTACAGTGAAAAATACAGGGAAAAGGTTGTAAAATATATGTTCTCAGAATATCAAAGAGGAAGAACGCCTAATCCTGATATTTTGTGCAACAGGGAAATCAAATTCACTGAATTTTTTTCTGTGCTTGAAGCTTATGAGGCAGATTATATTGCAACAGGACATTATTGCAGACGGAAGGTTATTGAAAAAAACGGTGAAATTTTATATTCTTTAATGCAGGGGACAGATCCCTGTAAAGAACAGAGTTATTTCCTCTGCCAGTTAAACCAGTACCAACTCTCCAAAACGCTATTCCCTATAGGTCATCTGCATAAAGCTGAAGTAAGAAAAATTGCAAAAAATGCCGGACTCGCTTCCGCCGGGAAAAAAGATTCTCAGGGTATTTGCTTCGTGGGAAAGGTTGATCTGCCTGTATTCCTTCAGCAAAAACTAAAACCTGAAGCAGGAATTGTTATTGAAATACCTGAAAACTGGCCGGGATATAAAACCAGATCATGGAAATCAGGTACATTGGATGAAAAAAGCAGTCCATGGATATATACTCCTGAATCCGGACACCAGGCAGGACATCATAAGGGTGCTCACTTTTACACGGTTGGTCAGCGTAAAGGATTGAATATCGGAGGGAAAAGAAAGCCTTTATTTGTTCTCTCCACGGATACAGGGAAAAATATTATCTACGTGGGACAAGGCCAGGATCACCCGGGATTATACAGGAAAGGGCTTTTTATTCAACTGGAGGATATTCATTGGATTCGTCCTGACCGTGAAATGACAAGTGGAGAAGAACGGAATTGCAGGGTCAGAATCCGTTACCGGCAGCCATTACAGGCAGCAAAACTAATAAGGAAAGGGGAGGGGATGTACATATTATTTAAGGAACCCCAGAGAGGTATTACCCCGGGACAATTCGCTGCCTGGTATGAAAAAGATGAGCTCACAGGATCCGGAGTCATCAGCGCTTAGTTATGGTTACGAACATACTCTTCAATCCTCTCGTAAACCAGCTTTGAACTTATTATTACCATTGGTATACCTGTACCGGGAATAGTTGATGCACCTACATAAAAAACATTCTTGAATATTTCATCAAAATTTTTTGGCCGGAAACCACCTATCTGTAACATGTCATGAGCTAAACCCAAACCGCTGCCACGATGAAGGTTAAACTGATTTTGCCAGTCAACCGGAGTATATATTGTTTTCGTAACTATTTCCGGGCTGATATCCCTGTTTATCCTTTGGGAGAAATCCCGGATAATACTATCCACTATTTCATTACGGTCAGTCCAGTCAGGTTTAAACCGTAAATCCGGAACAGGACATACAAAAAATAAACTTTCTGAATTTTCAGGGGCACACTCTGGATTGTTCCTGGATAAGACATTTACATAATAATATGGTTTTTGAAGAGAATCCGGATTTTTAAATACTTTATCGGCATAATCCTTAAAATTATCACCCAGGTAATAATTATGATGATGAACATGAGGTAGTTTGGTTTTAATACCCAGATATATTGTCAGGGGCCCCATGGTCCAGGATTTTTTATCCAGATTTTCAACTGAATATGCACTTCTTTTAAAAACTGTTCCTCTGAAGACTGCAGCATCTGCATTTATAACAAATATGTCTGACTCCCATTTCTTACCGTTTTGGTCAATAAGAAACTTCAACTGATTATTATTTTGAACAAATTCCCGGATTTCCGTATTGTAATGTATCCTGACATTCTCTTTTTTCAGTTCATTAAGTATTCCTTCTATTATCCTGTACATGCCCCCTTCAACATTATAATATCCATCATGTTTGAATTCAGTATAAGAAAGGAGGGTGTAGATACCTGATGTATCGAAAGGTGTTCTGCCCAGGAAAAATGCAACCAGGGAAATTATTTCCCTGGCTTCCTTTGAACTGAAATACTCTGAGACCTGGTTCCAGAATGATCGAAATAACACAGGCAAGTGGATAGGATTAACTTTCAGAAGAGTAAGCAGATAGTGCAGCACAGAATCATAATTCTTTTTAATTACCACATCAACAGTATCATGAAACAAACGGCCGCTTTTTTTCATGTATCTCATCATCTTTCGATCAAAATCAGGCTCTGAATCTTTAAACTGCTCCGCAAGTTTTTGAATATCCTTATATAATAAATAGGAATTGTTATTTCTGCTGAAGTTCACTGTATATAAAGGATCAAGCGGATAATACCTGAATGGCAAAGAGATATTACAGTCTTTGGCAAATTCAGTAAATTCATATGACATACTGAAAAAACTAGGGCCAGTATCAAATGTAAAACCTTCTTTTTTCAGTTGGTTAAACCTTCCACCAGCCTGGTCGTTCTTTTCAATAATTTCAACAACATATCCTTTCTTTGCCAGTCGTAAAGCTGTAGCTAAACCTCCTAGTCCTGCACCTGTGATTAATACCTTCATTGTCAGCCTTTATTTTTCATTCTTAGTAAAATCTGTGGGTATAGTGCATCCTTAACCCAATGTATATCCGGTTCAATTCTCAATATTTTATCAATATATTTTTTTGATGACTCAAAATCATCCAGGTAAGAATAGGTTTGCGCAATAACAACCAGAAGATTTAAATAATTCCAATTTTGAAAAAGATAAGATGTGTCTTTTTCCATAATCTCCTCTGCCTTCAGGTAATGATATATGGCTTCATTTTTTGAACCACCGAATACAGGAGGAGTATAAAATTTAATATTTCCCTGTTGAATAAATGCAAGTGGATTCCCCGGATCAGATTCCACTGCTGTTCTGGCTGCGTCTATACTCTTTAATCCAATAAACGGTGCCAGCATATTGTTCAATCCGATCTTGTATCCATAAAATGCTGCCTGGTAGGCATTTACAATTGATTGAAGAGATTCATCCTTTGAGAGGAAAATTAAATTCTTTTCTGCAAGACCCAGATAACTCCTGGCTTCATCGTATGAGCCTGTACCAATACACCAGCCAATGTAACCATATTGATAATTAATAAGCTCCAGCATTAAATAATGATCTTTGTTTTGGATTGTTTGCATCTTATCAATCACCCTCTTCCATATTTGCATATTGTTGCTGATATATGCCGTATAAATATCCGATTTGTATCCTGCATGGATAATCCCGGTATAGATAAAAAATAATAAAATTGCTATTTTATACTTCGCCCTTTCCATTGATAATTATTTATATATCTGTTCAGAAATGCCTTGTAAATGATTAATCCCATTGTAAATTGCTGGGGTATCATATATAAAATGTTTTGCACTACATTTTGTTCACTCAATTTTGAAATAATTGATCTGATTGCTAACAATGTTAATAAGTAAATAATAAAAACAGAAAGAGTTTGTGAGAAATAAATAAAAATAAATCCAAATGATGTTATAAACCAGAAAATAAATGCAAGGAGTAACGAACCACCGAAAAAACTGGCAATATTTTTTGAAAAACCATTTACTGCTTCTTTAAAGTTATTGTACATTCTGCATGTAATAGAATTATCCCCGGTCATACACGTGACAGTATGTTTATTTCTTTTAAACAATCGGGCTATTTCAATGTCTTCCACTTTATTGGCCTTAACCTGCTCATGAGGATTAATTTTATAATAAACATCTGCCTTGAAAAGCATAAACTGGCCATTCGCAGCAGCCAGAGAAGATTTTTTTGATTTTCTCACCAGGATAAGCGGTAATAATGACAATAAAATATAATTCATATTGGGCACTGTGATCTTTTCTCCGAAGGTCTTCATTAATTGTTTTGGGAAAATGGTCAACAAAGATATTTTTTGTATTTCCATATATGACAAAGCAGTATGGATAAGATATCTCCCAATTCTTACATCAGCATCGGTAAATAATAAATACTCCCCTGATGCTGTTTCAGATAATACTTTACACGCATAGTTTTTCCCAAGCCAGCCTTTTGGAAGTCCACTGGAATTGACAAGCCTTATTCTTTTATCCCTTCTTTCATAATCGCTGACTATTTCAGCAGTTTTATCTGTTGAAAGATCATTGAATACTATTATTTCTATGTTCTGGTAATCCTGGACAACCAGATCAGACAGTATATTCCCGATATTAAACTCTTCATTACGGGCAGGTATCAGAACTGAAATAAATGGATCTTTATATGCCCCTGATTTTAAAAACCTGGGTCTGAAGATAAAATTTATGCCAGCGATCAGCAACTGTATTATCGTAAACACAATAATGAAGTATGAAATAAATATCATTCCGCCTCTGTTTTGCTGTTAATTTCAGAAATACATTCAGCATAAAAGATATTATATGCTTCCTGTATTTTATTAATCTTAATGTTAGTATCTTTATATTCAGTAAGATAAATAAAAAGTGTGGGACTGGGATGTGAGAAGTAATTAATAAGATTTACCATAAAAATGATCTGAACCTTTCCGGCCTTGTCCTTTAATATTAATTCTGTTCCTTTTTCAAATTCAAAATAACTCTTGTAGATTGAGTTGATCTGCCCTTGCGGAAATAGAAGGAGAATATTTTGCGGTCCTGATAATATTTCTGCTGAATGTTGTATTGATTCAATAATACTTTTTGATTTTTTCTTAACTGAGAATCCTCCTGATTTTTTAAAAAACCAATATTTGTTAAGTTGGTTTTCAAGCATCATGAAATAGAATTTTCGTTTAAATTTTTTAAGATTTACATACATCGCCCAGAATCCGTCCCACCAGCTTATGTGGTTCGATATCAGAAGGACAGGAAGGTTCATGTCAATGAATTCTCCTGAAATAAAAACTTTATGGAAATTTCTGTGGATCTTATAAATAGTGTATATCTTGAAAAAAGTATAAATGATACAGTTATGCCGGGCTTTAATTATCATAAAATTACTTTAAAGAAAAATATTAATGCAAGGAAAAAAGATAATTGGCAGATCAGCAAAACAGGCGCGATCTGGCTGTGATTAATTTTCATTCCCCTGTAAAATGCATGAAAAATCAGTGCAATAATAAACCATGATACATAGTTCCTGGCGGGGATCATACTTCCTTCCCAATGCCACATACCAAGTGTCGGGGCAATTTGTTCAAGGATTATATCGTAAAGAAGCATGAGAAGGGCTGCAAGGAGAATTTTTAATCCTGTGTGGACAGATAGTAAATTTACAACTGAAGCTGATAAATAAACAAGCATTATCCAGTTGATACCAATAATTACCGGAGTTTGAAATATTTTGATGCCCAGGGTTCTGCCATAACTGTAATTACCGAAAATAATGCCGGTATTCACACCTGCAACTTCTAATATATACCCTGTAACAGTAATTGTAAAGAAAACCAGAATAGTCTTTACATCTATTTTTGAACTATGAAATAATATTAGTAAATTGAAACTGATAAGCAGGGTAAGTGGTGTTAGCAGAATGAAAAAATGACGGGTATATGGAAACATAATCCCTGCTGTTCCAATTAAATAAAATTTAATAATAAAATCCTCCGCGTTTTTTTTTTGCATGATACAGGATAATGTTTTTGCAGCAATATTTTTCATGCCATTGGGATTTCGGAAGTATGTTTGGATGGGTTTAAATATAGTTTATTTTACAGGCAATAAAAGCTTTTATATATAGCAGTATTTTCCTGAAATTACTTATCCGTATTCTTTTATGAATAATTTCATTTGCAGGAGTATGCGAAATTTTTTTCAACAATCTCCTGTTGTAATAATAAGCTGTCAGGACAGGAAGTTTAACTTTTCCGGGTAACTTTCTAATGCCCGTCAGAGAGGAGGAAAAATCATTTTCTATATTAGCAATAATTATTTCTTTAGTGGTTTCATTGAAATCTTCAATTTTTTTTAAAGGGAAATAATTTCTTCCCAGGTATTCCATATCATTTTTCAGATCGCGCAGGAAATTGATTTTTTGAAAAGCTGATCCCAGCTTCATTGCCGGATCCTTCAATTCGTTATATAATATATCATTATTGTCAGTAAAAACTTTGAGACACATTAATCCCACAACTTCGGCAGAACCGTGGATATATTTATCAATCTTTGTCTTTTCAGAATAATCTGTTTCATGCAGATCGTATTTCATACTCTGTAAAAAAGCATGGATAAGATCATCAGTTATATTGTATTTTTTCACAACTTGTTGAAATGCATGCAAAACCGGGTTGAGACTTATCCCTGCGTTGTATGCTTTATAGTAATCAATTTCAAATTCTTCCAACAGATTTTTTTTATTGTGTTCATGAAATGTATCAACAATCTCATCAGCAAGTCTTACAAATCCATATATGCTGTAAATAGCATATCTCATTTCGGGCTTCAGCCTTCTTGCGGCATGAAAAAATGAAGTGCTGTAAGCCCTGGTGATCAACTTATTAATATCAAGAGAAACCGTGTTATACTTTGTTGACAAGTTAAGATATTAGTTTTTAAAAATTATAATAGCTTGAGGCAACTCTGAAAAGTCATATTATTTCAAATATCGCCACAGATTCACAGATTAATTTGTATTAATTAATTGATAATCTGGGTAATCTGTAACAATTCTTCCTGTTAAAGTTGAAAATATATCTTTTCGGAGTAGATTCATAGCTTGTAATATACTAAATAAGTTGTCATCAAAAAAAAGTATTTATTTTACTTTCTGAAACAAATATTGTATTTTCAAGGCAGTCATATTTTTATTCCGGAAATAGTTTTTTGATAATAATCCACGGCCCTTAATGCTGTTTTTCTGATATCAGTCATCGGATCAGGGTATTTTTTTGTATTTATTTCTGTGATCCATTTTTTAATATAAAGATTATCGGGATCGTACTTTCTGGTTTGAATTAAGGGATTGAACACTCTGAAATAAGGTGCTGCATCAACGCCTGTACCAGCAACCCATTGCCATCCTCCATTATTGGAAGCCAATTCATAATCAAGAAGCTTGGAGGCAAAATATGCTTCACCCCACTGCCAGTCGATTAACAGGTTTTTTACAAGAAAGCTGGCAGTGATCATCCGGACACGATTATGCATATAACCACTACTGTTCATTTCACGTATTCCTGCATCTACAATGGGTATTCCTGTTTCTCCGTTTTTCCACCTCTTAAAATCTTTTTCATTATTTATCCATGGAATGAAACTATATTCTTTTTTAAAAGCTTGAGTAGCAACATATGGGAAATGCCATAATAACATCATGTAGAATTCCCTCCATATCAACTCATCCAGGAATTTATCATTATATTGCTCAGCAACACGGATTAATTCTCTTATGCTTATTGTGCCTAATCTCAGGTGAAATCCAAGTCGGCTGGTGCCGTTCAATGCCGGGAAATCCCTGGTTTTATGATAATTACGTATTATTTCTGTATTTATCAGACGATCAGAGATTCTGACATTCATTGTTTTAAACCGCATATCCTTTAATGAAATACGGGTAAAGGGTGATATTTTTAATAAATTGTTGAGTTTTTCTTCTGAAGGATAGTGAATGATCTTTGTTAATGAACTTCTTTTTTCTTTCCATTTTTTCATATATGGTGTATACACCAGATATGGTTTGCCGTCTGACTTAGTTACTTCGTCTCTTTCAAAAACAACATGGTCTTTGACGCTCAAAAAACTAATACCTTTTTGTTCCAGAGATTTCTTGATCTTGTTATCTCTTTGTATACTATAAGGTTCATAATCATTATTTGTGTAAACAGTTCGTATATTAAATTCTTCTGCCAGATCATGGAAACATTTCTGAACTTCTCCGTGCATTGATTTAAGTGAACTCCCGTAATTTATCAGCTCTGAATGAAGTCTTTCTGTCTCATTATATAAGGCAGTTATACGTACATCATCGGGTGGAAGATTTCGCAGAATTTCCTTGTCAAAAATAAATACAGGTAATACAGGCAGAATGCCGCTTAAGGCAAGGTAAAGACCGTGATTATCATGAAACCTTAAGTCACGCCTGAACCAGAAAACATTCACTTGTATATGCTTTTTGGGCATAAGCATGAAATAAACAAAAGATCAGGGTATGATTAAATACCCCTTTGATCCCCCGATCCCTTTGATCCCTTTGATCCCTCGATCCCTCGATCCCTCGATCCCTTGATCCCTTTGATCCCTTTGATCCCTTTGATCCCTTTGATCCCTCGATCCCTTTGATCCCTTTGATCCCTTTGATCCCTCGATCCCTTTGATCCCTTTGATCCCCCGATCCCTTTGATCCCTTTGATCCCTTTGATCCCTTTGATCCCTTTGATCCCTTTGATCCCTTTTTACTAACCCCGCATTTCTCCAAAACATAGCCTCCTTGGTCTTCCTCAGGCCAGATCAAATGCTTGAAAAGAATACCGTTATTCCGAACCTGAAAAGAATGCCACTATACATATATTTATAATCATCATCCTTGAGGTTCTCGATTTTATAATAATATTTCAGTAAAGTTTCAAATGCGATATTGTCATTGAGGAAATAATTAATACCTACACCTCCGGAAGCTCTCATAATTGAATATTTTTCTTCGCTGGTTCCTTCTCCGTAATCGTAAAAGGATTTCCTGCTGCCAATTCCTGCATCTGCTTCAGCAAAGGGCATAATTCCACTGACATTGTAATTAAGATAATACCTTACCATGGGACCCACCAGGAAGCCACAATCTTTATAAGTGCTCGCATCAGCTTTTTGTTTACTTAAACCATAATCGATAAATCCTCCCACTGCCATCCTGTTTTTCATAAAATAACCTGCAGAAGCGGTACACGAAATATCCGTTAATTTATGAGCATGATCAGACTCTGTTTCACCGCTTTTCCATTTTTGTCCTGCATAATCAAACAATAAGGATGTTGTTCCCGATACAAACAAACTACCTGAATTAAATTGCGCTTTAAGTGAATAACCGAAAAAAATGATTCCTGTAATTAATAAAACATACTTTTTCATAATAAATAGTTTAAAAGGTTTCTTCAAAAATAAAAATAAATGCATAAAAAATAACTATTATCAAATAATATATTGATATAAGCTAATATTAAGGTTTTATATCTATTATAGTTACTGATAAAAATATAAATTTACCTTGTCCGTCTGAGATTTTCCCTATTCTAAATTTAATTATTACTTAAATTAACTCAGGTGGATTATCATTTCACCATTTTTTCAGGGATTGCAAACCGCCAGTTGGGGAACAGACTCCCTGGTTTTTCTATTTCAACCTCTGGTCGGTGGTAATTAAGATACGATGTATTGTTCTAGAAAATGTTTGCATTTTTTGTATCTCTATTTCAGGAAGAGACAGGGCATGCCCTGTCCCTACTGCATACTCTCAAACTCTCATACTCTATTGTATGTCTATACTCAAACTCAATTACCATGATCCCTCGATCCCTTTGATCCCTTTGATCCCTCGATCCCTTTGATCCCTTTGATCCCTTTGATCCCTCGATCCCTTTGATCCCTTTGATCCCTCGATCCCTTTGCTCCCTTTGATCCCTTTGATCCCTCGATCCCTTTGATCCCTTTGATCCCTTTGATCCCTCGATCCCTTTGATCCCTTTGATCCCTTTGCTCCCTCGATCCCTTTGCTCCCTCGATCCCTTTGATCCCCCTGAATCAGGTAACACAATATTTTTACCGGCACTTTCAATAAATCACAATAATTCCTACCTTTAACTTCATATAAATACCACAGAAATAATCTCAGGTCAATTGTATAATAAGCTAATTATTAATTTTGTCCACTCTTGATATATATAAATCCTCAGCAGGGTCAGGTAAAACGTATACTCTGACCCTGAACTGGCTTAAATTACTCTTTCAGGACGAATCCTCCTACCGTAGAATACTTGCTGTTACCTTTACTAACAAAGCAGCAGCGGAAATGAAAGGAAGAATACTGGAAAGTCTGTACTCCCTGTATAAAGGTAATGAAAATGCAGTTAAGCTAACATTACAACTGAGCAAATCTACCGGTCTTAGTCCTGAAGCGATCCATGAAAAAGCAGGTAAGATACTCCTTCATATTCTTAACAATTATTCGGCCTTCTACGTCGAAACAATTGATAAGTTCTTTCAATGGGTGATCAGAAATTTTGCCCGGGAAACTGGCCTGCAGGCCGGATATAACCTGGAACTGAATAATAATAAAATTCTTGCCGAAGCTATCGACCTGCTATTATTTTCTCTGGACAAGGATGAAAATATGAGAAAATGGCTGGTAAGATTTGCGGAAGAAAAAATAAACGAAGGTAGAGACTGGAATTTTAACCTCGAACTTCTCGAACTAGGTAAAGAGATATTTAAAGAGAAATACCAGGAAATTACCGGAAACTGGAAAAACGTTCTTCTTCAGAAAGAAAAGCTGGACACATATATAAATATTTTATATGCAGAAGTTGCAAAGTTTGAAAATTATATGTCTGAGAGGGGAAACCTTGCTTTACATCATATCAGGAATGCAGGCCTTTCCCTGGATGATTTTAATTATAAAAATGCAGGTGTAGCAGGTTATTTCAAAAAAATTGCCGATAAAACCGATTTTGATCCGAAGATCAGATCCAGGAATGTCTTAAATGGACTGGAAAGATGGATAAATAAAAATTCTCTCCAGGCAGGATTGGTGGAATCCCTTGTTAGCAAACATCTTTATTATTTACTGGAAGAAGCCCTTACCTATTATGACAGTAATATAATTACTTATAATACTGCTACTTTAATCCTGAAAAATATTTATTCATTTGGAGTTTTAGCTGATATATACTTGAAGATAAGAGAGATATCCACTGAAAAAAATATATTTCTCCTTTCTGATGCTACGGTTTTTCTTAAAAAAATAACCGGAAATAATGATGCCCCTTTTGTATTTGAAAAAGCTGGTAATTCTTTCTTCAATTTTATGCTTGATGAGTTTCAGGATACTTCAGATTATCAATGGCATAATTTTTATCCCTTGATACTTAATGGATTAAGTTCAAATCATAAAAGCCTTATCGTAGGAGATGTAAAACAATCTATTTACCGCTGGAGAAACAGTAACTGGGAAATCCTTGCTTCCCAGGCTGAAAATAGCTTTGCTGAATTTAAACCGCAAATTACTCCACTGGATACCAACTGGCGCAGCCTGAAAAGTATTGTTGCCTTTAATAATTCACTGTTTCATTGCATCATAAAATACCTGTCAGGAAAAATTGAGGAGGAATTATCGGAAATCTTTTTTGATGAGCAGCTTTCCGACTACTGGAAACATACCATTGAAAACATATTTGTCAATTCAGCACAGAAAGTTTCACCTGAAAAACAAAATCCCCCAGGATATGTAGAAATGACTTTCTATGAAAAACCAAATGATGAATACCTGGAAACTTTGGCAAATGAGTTGCCTGAACTCATATCAGATATTCAATCAAGAGGTTATAAACCCGGAGATATTGCAATACTGGTCAGAAAAGCTTCCCAGGGAAGGGAAATTGCTTCTATTTTAATGCAATATGCAAATAAACACAATGAATCATATAAATTCAATGTTATTTCCAACGACAGCTTGTTTGTTGAAAATCACCCTTCAGTGAGATTTTTAATTGCAGTATTACATTATATCAATAATCCCACTGATCTTATAAACATAGCATTTATCAGGAATGAATTTCTCAGATACCTGACTGTTTCAGATAACGGATCACACCTAAACAAAATTTTTGAAGATTGTGACAAAGGTATCACTCCCGGTCTTCATGGTTCCTTCGATATTTTTATTCATGAACTGGATAAAATAAAACACCTTTCGCTGTTTGATCTGACAGAAGAGATTATCTGCAGGTTCAGACTGAACCTGGATAAGAAAAATATTGCCTTTATCCAGGCTTTCCAGGACATTGTAATGGGATTTATTAACGAAGAAACTTCTGATGTAAATGCTTTCCTGGAATGGTGGGAAGAGGAAGGGAAATTCCAGACTCTTAATGTTTCAGAAGCACAGGATGCTATACGTATTTTAACTATCCACAAAGCCAAAGGCCTCCAGTTTCCTGTAATTATAGTACCTTTCTGTGATTGGGATATGGATGTGGAAATCGCATCAGGTAATTACCTTTGGTGTAAAAATAATACAGAACCATTTAATATGCTGGAATATGTTCCTGTAAAGTATAATAAACAATTAGTGAATACTTGTTTCCGTAATGAATATTTTAACGAAAGATTTCATAATTATATCGATAATCTCAACCTTTTATACGTTGCATTGACCCGCCCAATGGAGGAATTATATGTATTTGCGGACAGAAAAGACAGGTCATCAGTAGCTGAATTTATCCACAATGCTGTATTAAAAGCAGAAAAAGTAACAGGAGAGGAGGAAGGATATCCCTTTTCACAATTGGATCTTATCAAAGAAAATGAAAATGAGAAATTTATTACAGGAGTGAAAAGCAGATCCTCGGATAAGCCACTGCAGATCATACCGGAATTTATTGAAGAATATGCAATTATTAACAACCGGGAAAAACTTAAGCTTAATACACGGAATGTATGGCTCGATGTTCAGGAAAAAGATATTAAAGGTAAATTGGGTTATGGGACTCTTATGCATGAAATCTTTGCAGAGATCGAAACAGCGAAAGACACTGAAAAAGCAGTGAATAAGGCATTTATGAAAGGAAAAATAAGCATTGAAGAGATTGATAAACTCAAAGAATTTATTTATAAACGGTTAAATGAAATACAAGTACGGACCTGGTTTGACGGGAGTTGGGAAATTAAAAAGGAAAGAGAGATTTGTGAAAGCGGTTCAGGTTTTTATCGTCCCGACAGAGTCATGATTAAAGATAATGAAGTAATTATAGTGGACTACAAATTCGGTGAAGAAATACTCTCCAGGTATGAAAATCAGATCAGGAATTATACGAGAATACTGAAAAATATGGGATATTCCGGGGTAAAAGCTTTCCTGTGGTATGTGGGAAAAAATGATCCGAAGGAGGTAATATGAAACAACAAATATTTCCATGGGGAGACACACGACGTTTTAGTTCTTATACCGGGTATTTTAAAAAAATATTTGGAAGCCGGATACAAAAACTTACTCTCAATGCAGGTTTTACTTGTCCAAACCGTGATGGCCACCTGGGTACCAGGGGCTGTTCATTTTGTAATAATGATGCCTTTAATCCTTCCTATTGTACTTCTGAAAAATCAATTTCTCAGCAAATCAGAGAAGGGATGGAGTTTCATCGGGTACGCTACAGGAGATCACAAATATATCTCGCCTATTTTCAGGCATATTCCAATACTTATGCTTCCGTCAGCAAATTGCAGGAATTGTATGGAGAAGCACTGTCCTTTCCTGAAATCAAAGGGCTGGTTATTGGAACACGTCCCGATTGTATCAATCAGGATATTCTTCAATACCTTGAAGATTTAAGTAAAAAAGTATATCTCATCATTGAATACGGAATTGAATCCTGTTATGACAGAACCCTGAAACGAATTAACAGGGGACATGTTTTTGCTGATACAGTAAATGCAATTACCTTAACATCTGAACGCAGGATCAGAACAGGAGGACATGTGATTATCGGATTACCCGGGGAAAGCAGGGAAGATATTGTCAGGGAAGCTGATATCCTGTCAGCCCTTCCGCTAAACAATATTAAATTTCATCAGTTGCAGATTGTGAAAGATACCGCCATGGCAGAAGAATTTGTAAATGATCCATCTCCATTTACAGAATACGATATTCATTCTTACCTCGACCTTATGGTTGATGTAACAGAAAGGTTAAATCCATCTTTTATTATAGAGCGAATTGCAGGTGAAGCACACCCTGATTACAATCTTCGCCCTTCATGGAAAATGAGGTATGACCAGATTTTACAACTTTTTGAAAAAAAACTGGAAGAAAGAGATACCTGGCAGGGGAAATATTATAAAACTCATTAATTGATTATGAAGCCATTTCTGAAATACCTGGCAGAATATATATTGGAAAATTTCGGTGAGAAAAAACTTGAAAAACTTTGTTTTATCTTCCCCAACAGAAGATCAGGGGTGTTTTTTAAACATTACCTTATGCAGGTTGGAAGAGGGTATTACTGGATGCCGGAAATATACACAATAAGTGATTTTGTGGTTAAATATTCCGGCCTTGAAATTGCTGATCCCATAGATGTGAGTTTTGAATTATACCAAATCTATTGTTCCCTGGTTCCTTCACCGGAAATATATGATGAGTTCTATTACTGGGGCGAGATGATGATCAGGGATTTCGAAGATGTGGATAAATATATGGTTCCCGCTGAAAAATTGTTTGTGAATATCAAAGACCTAAAAGCACTTGATAATTTTATGGGTGGATTCGATGAGGAACAAATTAAAATTATCAGAGAATTCTGGAAGCATTTTAATAAATCTCAACCTTCAGATGAACAGCTCGTTTTTATGAATAACTGGAATAATCTTTCACCTCTCTATAACCGCTTACGGGAAAAATTAGGCGAACAACAAACTGGTTACGAGGGGATGTTATACAGGAAACTTGCTGAATCTGTGCAATCAGGGGATTTTAATACTTTCCCGTGGGAAAATATAATTATAGCGGGATTTAATGCATTGAATACTGCGGAAAACGTTATTTTCAGGCATCTCAGGAATACAGGGAAAGCTTTGTTCTTCTGGGATTATGATCACGCATATGTAGATAACAAATTTCACGAAGCCGGACGGTTCCTCAGAAAAAACCTGGAGGAATTTCCACCTGTTGAGATGAACCGGACTTTTCATAACCTTGATGTTAATAAGAATCTGAAAGTATATGAACTACCTTCAGACGTCCTCCAGGCAAGACAGATGGGAAGAATACTGACCGGAAACAGATCGGCACTTACAACAGACTTCGATAATACTGCAGTAATTCTTGGAGACGAGAACCTCCTTGAACCAGTGTTATCCTCAATTCCGGAATTTATCCCTCATGTAAATATTACTATGGGTTATCCCCTTAGTCATACCAGTGCTTTCAGCTTTATCAACCATTTACTCAGACTTCAGCGAAATATTTCACATCAGTCAGGGGGACAAAAACATCGCTTATATTACCGTGATGTATTACCGATACTGAATCATCAGTATTTGATGAACATTATGAACAATGATCTGAAAAGAAAATTAAAGGAAATCCAGGAACTGAACCTGATTTATATTGATCCTGATTTCTTTTATCACAATGAACTTCTTCGTAAAATTTTTCGTAATACCGGAAGTGTAGACAAAATCTCTTCTTACCTCCGGGAAGTACTTGAACAAGTTATCTCTCTGTATCATTCAGCTGATAATCCGGGAAATGAGTATAATCTCGAAAAAGAATATGCTTATTTTATTATTTCACGATTAAATAAACTTGAAAAAATTTTCAACAAGGATATGGATGGATTAACGACTGATACTTACACTCGTCTATTCACGAAAATTATGTATCCTGCCAGGATTCCTTTTGAAGGAGAACCTTTACGCGGTCTCCAGGTTATGGGTATACTGGAATCCCGCCTTCTTGATTTTAAAAATATCATTTTTTTGTCACTTAATGAAGGAGTGATGCCAGGTGCTTACAACCTCTTCACTTTTATTCCGGTGAATCTTCGTCGTGCATTCAACATGCCAGTAAGGGAAGACCATGATGCAATATACGCGTACTACTTTTACCGCCTCCTTCAAAGAGCGGAAAATGTCTTTATCCTGTACAACAGTAAATCAGATGGAATGCGCAGCGGAGAAAAAAGCCGCTATCTCTATCAACTGGATTACCTGAGTGCTTTTAATCCGGAATATAAAACACTGGCATTCAATATATCACATCCTGCTGCTAAGGTTATTTCTATTGAAAAAACCAGTGAAATACTTAAAAAACTGGAACGTTTTCTGGAAAATGGAGACCGTACCTTATCACCAACTGCTATTACTTCCTGGCTTGACTGCCGCCTGAGATTTTATTTTACCTATATTGCCGGTTTGCGTGAACAGGATGAAATAACAGAAAATATTGATGCTCCTTTACTGGGCAATATCCTGCACCATGCAATGAAATTCATATATGAAGATCATTCCGGTAAAGAATTGAATTCAGATATTTTTCAGCTTTTATCAGCTGAAACTAACATTGTCCCTTGCATTAACAGAGCTTTTAATAAAGAATTCGGCCGTGATAGCAATAAAAACGTCTCAGATTATAATCCTGAAGGAAGAAACATAATAGTCTATGAGGTGATAAAAAAACTGGTAAAGAACATTCTGTGGTTCGATGAAAAACAACTTCCTTTTATTCTCCTGGAAACAGAAAATAATCATGAACGGATAATAACTGCAGGGGCTATAAGGATAAGGTTAGGCGGAGTAATTGACAGGGTTGATTTAAGAAAAGGAATAATTCATATAATTGATTATAAAACCGGTAAAGCAAATCCTGAATTTATTTCGATAGGAACCCTGTTTGATCCGGGGATTAAAGAACGACGAAAAGAAATACTTCAGACTTTGATTTATGCATATCTGTATGAAAATTCTTTGAGCGGGAATAAAGATATCATTCCTTGTATTTACTCCACCCGCCGTATTCATAAGGAAGACTTTATACCATATTTGAGTTTGAAAAATTCTGCCGGGAGCAGAACATCTTCACTGATCACTTTTAATCAGTACAGGGAAGAATTCCTGCAAAGACTTGTGTCGGCAATAAAGGATATTTTTGATCCATTATTAGCTTTTACACAAACTGATGAGAAAAAACACTGTACTAATTGTCCTTATATAAAGATTTGTCACAGAGACCAGTAGATCGCACTTTCCTGTTATGTCAGGAATTAAATTTATCTTAAAATTTTTCTAACAAAAGCAACTGTAAAATAGGACATGAGAAAAACTCCTACAAATCCTTCAATACCTGAAAAAACCTGGATCCAACCGGAAGGATAGTAATCTCCATAACCAATAGTAAAGAAAGTAATTGCACTATGATATAAAGCTTGTCCAAGAATCGGTAGTTTAACTGTATGATCAACAGATTCAGTTATATTACCCAGTTTTAAAACAATAAGAAAGAAAAACAGAAAGCTGAATGAGAAATAGGTTACCATCATTGTTAATATTACTCTGGCAGGATTTGTCCCGAAATGACCCGCCTTATCGAATATCAGGTACTTAAAAAAATGGTAAGGATATAACCACAAAGCGTTCCATTTGCTTTTAAGCAAATAATCTTTCAGGTCTGCCACAGCTTCAAAACGTTTGAACCATATATATGCATTGTCTTCATAGCTGTAAAGACCACAATTTTTAAAATTCTCCTTAAGAGTCCGAAATTGCTCAGCTTTCAGTCTGTCATTGGTATCCTGCTGATTACTTATAATACCGTAAACATTATTATTTACCCAGTGAATATTTATCCTGCCGATAAGAAGCATTCCGCTGAAATTAATTATCTTAATATTTTGTTGAAAATCATAAGAAGCAATATCCAGAATGTCTCTTACAACAGTATTGCTCAGGTCCAGATAATTACATTCAGAAAGTCTAAGATCAGTGTAATAATCTAAGTGACAAGAGTTTAAAGAAAGTGTTCCAATTTTAGCCTGGTAAAATGATATAGTTCCTTTCCCAAATGATGCTTTGTCCAGGGTGAGCTCAGCATTTATCATCTCGGCAAGTTCAAAACTCAGGTTACCCTCCATAAAATCAGTGCGTTTAAAACTTATCTTTCCTTCCTTGAGTTCGCTTCCATCAAAATAAATATTTCCTGAACCGAAAATACTACGGTTGAAGTTTACTTTTCCCTGGCTGAATTCAACAGCTCTGAAGTTAATTTCTCCATCACCGAAATCAGCTCTCTCAAAACTGATGTCTCCCATACCAAATTTTGCATAATGGAAGTCTGTTTTTCCTTTTCCGAATCGCGTCATTTTAAATAATACATTTCCTTCATTAAAATGTGTATTTATAAATGAAATATCTCCTTCACCAAAATCAAGGTTTTCAAATTTCTTCTTACCTGTTCCGAAATCTGTGTATTGGAAATCTTTCTTACCCTCACCAAAAATAGAATTATTAAAATTTACCTCACCTGCACCAATTTTTACATTGGAAAAATCAAAAAAACCATCTCCTGTTTTTAAATTTGATAAGTTTACGGGCAGGTTACCAAAATGCGAAGAATTAAAACTAATAGCACCTTTATTTAAATAACTGTCTGCCAGTATAAAATGATTTCCGGTAAAATTTCCAAATGAAAGATCTGTTAACATGTCCGTATCAAAAAAAGAATTTCTTGCTGAAAAATTCTTTATTTCAATATAGGATTTATCTTCAAGTTTTCTTGTATGACGATAGTCATTTAATGATAATCGGTTTATATAACAATTATCAAGAATAATATCCTGATGATTATCAATATCTGAATATATTTCTTCAGGATCCTTATATCCCATGATTTCAATTAATGGCTTTTCTCTTCCCGGAATTTCAAATTGAATAACCGCTGTTTTAGGATAGCGGATTCCTTTATCGTTTATAAATTTGATATTTTTAATTTCAACTTTATAACTGGAAAAAGAAGAATACATATAATTCAATTTTAGTATAAAAGATTAAATTAAGCACAAAGTTATTTAAAGTACTGGATATTAATTCTGTTAATTATTCTCTTTATAAGAAAACATATTAACATTAAGATCGTTAAGAGAACATAAAAATTCTTATCTGATCAGTAATAAATCAATTATCCTCCTCACTGTCCTTAATTAAACCAGGTCTTAAGTTTTTTGTACGTTCTATTGCTTTTTCCATCCTCCATGCTTCAATCATTTTTTCATTTCCCGACAATAATATCTCAGGTACCTCCCATCCTTTATAGTTTGCAGGTCTTGTATAAACCGGAGGAGATAACAAACCATCCTGGAATGAATCGGTTAATGCCGAGGTTTCATCAGAGATAACCCCCGGTATAAGTCTCACAATTGCATCTGTTATTACTGCTGCAGCAAGTTCTCCACCCGTAAGTACATAATCTCCTATCGATATTTCCCTGGTAATCAAATGTTCTCTCACACGATGATCAATACCCTTATAATGGCCGCAGAGCAAAATGATGTTTTTCATCAAACATAGTTGATTTGCTGTTTTTTGATTGAATAATTCCCCGTCAGGAGAAGTATAAATGACTTCATCATATTCTCTTTCTGATTTCAATAAGGAAATAATCTTATATACAGGCTCAATCTGGATTACCATACCTGCTCCTCCTCCAAACGGGTAATCATCTACCTGCCTGTATTTATTATTCGCATAATCACGCAAGTTGTGAATGCATATTTCCACCAGGTTGCGTTCCCTTGCCCTCTTAATAATAGAATGACCGACAGGACTCTCCAGTAATTCCGGAAGGACTGTTATTATATCAATTCTCATAAAGCGTTTATTTGCGATAGGTAAATATATACATCTCCTTAAATGTAATTATTGCAAAATTAATATAATTGAAAATATAAATACAAATGCCAAAATGTCCTGATATTACTCATAACTATGCCATAATGACATTGCTTAATGCATTTCTCAGCATTCATTTGTCGGAAAATAGTAATGGTATTTAATTTGAAATGAAAGAAAAAAAATTATTAACATTAAAAAAATACAAGCCATGACAATAATGAGATTATACAATGGAAACAATCATGTAAATGAAAACACTGATGTTTACAGGTTTTCTGATATGATGAAAGAATTTTTCGGAAATGACACCATCGTAAACAAGGGATATACTGTCCCTAAAGTTAATGTTTCTGAAGAGAAAGATTCTTATGTTCTTTCACTTGCAGTACCTGGTCTGAAAAAATCAGATATTTCACTTAACCTTGACAAGGATATACTTAGCATTTCTCATCGTTCTGAGACAATGGATGAAGATGTATGTTACAGTTGCAGGGAATTTAATTACAACAATTTCGAAAGATCATTCAGAATTCCTGATACTGTTAATACCGATAAAATTAAGGCAAACTATGAAGATGGTATTTTACATATACGTCTCACCAAAAAGGAAGATGCTATTGACAAAGGACCAAGGGAAATTAAAATATTATAATTAATTCCTTAATCTGACTTCTCATATATAACGGGGCTGTCTTATGAAGCAGCCCCTTATTCTTTCTTCCGTTTCAGGTTTTCTGACTTCCGGTTCCTGTTTCTTAATCTTGCACTTCCAACTTCCATTTTCTCCCATTTTTTCAAATTTTTTCACAATAATTTAAAATATAAATAAAAAATACTTAAATATTTCATGTGGCTGAATCTGTGAATCTATGGCGTTTTTCAGGATAAATAACCAAGGCAGTCCAGTTACTTATTTTGAAAAACATTTGAATATCCCTTTTTATTAGGTATTTTCGTAACTTAGTTAAATTTTAACTGGCAAATGATACATATATGCATCTTAACGACCAGAAAAACTCTGTTCCGGATGAACAATTCGGTGCTCAGCAATTGAACTCCGAAAATACAGGAAATGATAAGGTTAACGGCAAAAAAAAGAAAAAATCTTTAAAAGATCCAGTTGATCAAACATATGTAACAAGGGAAAGTCCGGAAGAACTCCCTATTGCTGAGGAAAGTTCAGTCAATAAGGGTGGTGATGACGCTATTATACATCCTGAAAGTGGTACTGAAGAAAAAATACTTTCTGAAAAACATACATCTGAAGAAATCTCTGAAAATTCATCAGAAACTCTGAATAAGGAGCAGGAGGTAACAGTTCCGGATAGCAATGATGATGTTAAAAATGAGAACCTGCAATCTACCCGGGATGAGAAAATAAAAACCGAAAAAAAGTCAAAAAAACAAAAGAAAAAAACCGAAGAAGACATTGAAAAATCAGAAGAAGAGCAACCTGCCGGCACCGAAGTAAGTGAAACAGAAGAAAAAGAGGAAAAATCAAATAAAATAAAAGATAAAAAATCACCTGCTGCTGATTCATCTTCTGAACCAGAACCATCAAGTTCCAATTATGCCCTCCTGAGTAAATCTGACCTGTTAAGTATCCTGGAAGAATTGTTATCAGACCGGAATGTATCTGATATTAAGAATGATGTGGAAATTATTAAGATTCAATTCTATAAAAAACACAAACAGGAAATAGAAGAAAAACGAAAGAAGTTCATTGCAGAAGGAGGTATCCCCGAGGATTTCAAACCATTCGAAGATCCTGAGGAACTTCGGCTTCGTGAAATTCTTAAAAAATACAGGGATATAAGACTTGAAAATACACGATATATTGAAGAAGAGAAACAGGAAAATCTTAAAAAGAAATTTCAGGTCATTGAGGAAATCAAAGAACTTATAAATAGCCAGGAATCTATAAATAAAACATTCCAGGATTTCAGAGAGCTTCAGAACAGGTGGAGGGAAATCGGAGTAGTACCCCAGGGAAGCCTTAATGATCTATGGGAAACATACCATCATTATGTTGAAAAATTCTACGATTATATCAACATCAACAAGGAATTAAGAGACCTTGACCTGAGAAAAAACCTGGAAGAAAAGATACTCCTTTGTGAAAAAGCAGAAGCTCTTATCCTTGAGCCCAATATTATTAATGCATTTAACACTCTCCAGGTATATCATGAAGCATGGCGGGAAATTGGCCCTGTACCTGTTGATAAACGTTCTGAGATATGGGAAAGATTTAAAGAGGCAACTACAAAGGTCAATAAAAAATATCAGCAATATTTCCAGGATATAAAAGAACAGCAAAAGAAAAATCTGGAACAGAAAACTTTGTTATGCGAGAAGGTAGAAAAGCTGCTGGAAACAGAATGTGAAAACCATAAAGAATGGGTGAGAATAACAAACGAGATACTGGGTATCCAGAAACTTTGGAAAACTATCGGGTTTGCTCCACGAAAAGAAAATAATAAAATATATTCCCGGTTCAGGTCAGCCTGCGATAGTTTCTTCGAAAAGAAAAGGGATTTCTATGCCCAAAATCTGGAAGAACAGATCGAAAACCTGCAAAAGAAACTTGACCTCTGCATCCAGGCTGAATCATTAATGGAAAGTACTGACTGGAAAATTTCCACAGAAGAGATGATTAAACTTCAGAGAAAATGGAAGGAGATCGGCCCTGTTCCCCGAAAGAATTCTGAAGCAATATGGAAAAGATTCAGAGGTGCATGCGATAAATTTTTTACAAGAAAATCAGCCTATTTTAAACAGATTGATTCAACCTATGAAGCCAATCTTAAACGTAAAGAAGAATTGATTAATGAGATATCCGGTTTTATATTGTCTGACGATGTTAAAAAGAATCTCAGTACTCTTCAGGAATTTCAGCGGAGATGGACAGAAATAGGTTTTGTCCCGCTGGATAAAAAAGAAGAAATACAACAGAGATACAGAAATGCATTAAATAAACACTTCGACAATCTTGAAGTGGATGAACTGCAAAAAAATGTACTGAAATTTGGTAGCAGGATTGAAAATATTATGCGAAAACCACATTCAAATCAAAAGATCAGATTTGAAAGAGAAAAATACATGAATAAGTTACAACAACTTAAAAGTGACATATCCGTCTGGGAAAATAATATAGGTTTTTTTGCAAATAATGTAAATTCTGAAGAAATGAAAAAAGATTTCGAGAGAAAAATTGAAAGTGCCCGCCAGAAAATTAAACTACTTGAAGAAAAAATAAACCTGATCGATGAACTTGATTTAGAAGATCAATAGTTATTTTCCAGATTAATTTATCCTGTCTCGAAATTTATTATTTACTTTGCGATCTTAAATTAAAAAGTTTTAAACTTTGGCAGCTACCAAATACATATTTGTAACTGGTGGAGTTACTTCTTCCCTTGGAAAAGGAATTGTATCCGCATCACTTGCCAAATTACTGCAGGCCAGAGGTTATCATGTAACTATCCAGAAACTTGATCCATACATTAACGTTGATCCAGGTACGCTTAATCCATACGAACACGGGGAATGCTACGTTACTGAAGACGGGGCAGAAACTGACCTCGATCTTGGTCATTATGAGCGGTTTCTTGGTTTTCCAACCTCACAAGCCAATAATATAACTACTGGTCGTATCTATCAGTCAGTGATTAATAAAGAAAGAAAAGGCGACTACCTTGGAAAAACTGTACAGGTGATACCCCATATTACCGATGAAATAAAAAGAAGAATCAAACTCCTGGGTTCCAGACATAATTATGATATAGTTATCACTGAGATTGGTGGTACCGTCGGTGATATCGAATCACTCCCTTATATTGAATCTGTTCGTCAGTTAAAATGGGAGTTAGGCCAGGGAAATGCCGTTGTCATTCACCTTACACTTGTTCCTTATCTTGCTGCCTCAGGTGAACTAAAAACAAAACCTACTCAGCATTCAGTAAAAACTTTACTTGAAAATGGAGTCCAGCCTGATATACTTGTACTTCGGGCAGAAAGAGCATTGAATAAAGATATCAGGAGAAAAGTAGCCCTGTTTTGTAATGTTGAGATGGAAGCTGTGGTTGAATCAATCGATGTTGAAACAATCTATGAAGTTCCACTCCTGATGCAGAAAGAAAATCTCGATCTTACCGTATTAAAAAAATTGAATCTCCCGATTGGTAATCCACCTGAGTTAAAACCATGGAAACAATTTGTAAATAAACTCAAGAATCCTAAATCATTTGTAAAAATAGCCCTGGTGGGAAAATACGTTGAATTACAGGATTCATACAAATCTATTATTGAATCTCTTACTCATGCAGGTGCTGTAAATGAAGTTAAAGTGGATCTGACATGCCTTCATTCGGAAACAATTGACAGGAATAATCTGAATGAGAAACTTGCTGAACAGGATGGTATTGTAGTTGCCCCGGGTTTCGGAGACCGCGGAATTGAAGGTAAAATTCTTTCGGCCGAATATGCGAGAAATAATAATATCCCTTTTTTTGGCATCTGTCTCGGTTTACAATGCGCTGTTATTGAATTTGCAAGAAATGTACTGGGACTCAAGGATGCAAATTCTACTGAAATGACCAGGATCACTTCCCACCCTGTAATTGATCTTATGGAAGCACAAAAAGGAGTAACGGAAAAAGGAGGCACCATGAGACTTGGAGCATACCCATGTAATATAGTTAAAGATACTCTTGCATTTAACATTTACCAGGAAGAAAATATTATGGAACGGCATAGACACAGGTATGAATTTAATAATGACTATCTTCATGACTTCGGGAAAAATGGAATGATTGCTTCAGGTATAAACCCGGATAATGACCTGGTAGAAATTATGGAAATACCTTCTCATCCATGGTTTCTGGGTGTCCAGTTTCACCCGGAATACAGAAGCAGCGTGCTTAATCCGCACCCGCTTTTTGTGAGTTTTATACAGGCGAGCATCAAAAATAAAAATAACAGGCATTGATTTATTGTAATGATTTTCTTATTAACTGAAGAATACGAATGGACAGAAATACAATTATCGGAATAATTCTTATCGGTGCTATTCTTATCGGGTATAGTATCATAACTAAACCAGGAAGAGAAGAACTGGCTGAAAGACAGAGAATAGCTGATTCTATAAGGTTGGCAAATGCGATCGAAACTGTGGAAAACGAAAAAATTGAAACCCGTAGTTCTTCCCTCGATTCACTTCATAAGGAAGAAATAAAGTTACCAGGATCTTCTTTGCATACCGATTATGGAGTGTTCGCTTCTCATGTTTCAGGAAATGAAGAATTTTATATACTTGAAAATGAGTTTATTAAACTTATGATATCCTCCAAAGGAGGACGTCCCTCATATGTAGAATTGAAACAATATAACCGTTATGATTCAAAGCCTGTTGTACTTTTTGAAAATGATTCATCTTCTTTCGGTTTGGAATTCTTTTCTGACGGGAGAACAATTAAAACCAATGATTTATTTTTTCAAATTTCTACAGGAAGCAAGGAACAATATGCTGCAAATGCACCGGTAAACCTGGTGTTAAGGCTTCCCGTTGGTGATTCTTCCTCTTATATCGAATATGATTATACTTTGTTCCCTGATAAATATTTGATGGATTTTTCCATCAGGATGGTGGGAATGGATATTTATCGTACAGATAATGTCCAGCTTACATGGCAGATATATTCACCACAACAGGAAAAAGGAAGACAAAATGAAGAACTTTATACTTATTTAAATTACAGGTTTTACGAAGGAGATGTGGAAAAATTCAAATCCCGTTCGAAAAAAGAATTCCAGGAAGTTACAGAAACAACAAAAATAAACTGGGTTGCCTTTAAACAACAGTTTTTTTCTTCCGTGATATTATCTGAAAATATTCCTTTTGATGGAGGTTATATGTTTTCTGAAAAGCAATCCGTGGCAAGTCCATATATTATAAGGTTTGCTGCTGAATTGTCACTTCCCTATGACCGTTCAGCAAACTTTACAATGCCTATGCATTTCTATTTCGGACCTAATCATTTCCAGACACTCAGGAAAAATGGATTTAAACTGGAAGAACTAGTAACACTTGGAAACTCAATTATTAAATGGATCAATCAGTTTGTTATTATCCCAATATTTAACTGGTTAGATAATTTTATCGGTAATTACGGGATTATTATATTACTGCTTACAATTATTATAAAAGTTGCACTGTTTCCGCTAACCTTCAGATCATACCTTTCCCAGGCAAAAATGCGAGTATTGAAACCACAGGTTGATGAGATCAATCAGAAAATTCCTAAGGAAAAAGCCATGGAACGACAGCAGGCTACAATGGCACTTTATAAAAGGGTAGGGGTAAGTCCCCTTGGAGGATGTCTTCCCATGCTGCTGCAATTCCCCATACTTTTTGCCATGTTCAGGTTCTTTCCTTCTTCAATTGAATTGCGCCAGGAAAAATTCCTCTGGGCTCACGACCTGTCTACCTATGATTCTATTCTTAACCTGCCGTTTAATATCCCGATGTATGGAGATCATGTAAGCCTGTTCACTATTTTAATGACTGTAACAACAATCCTTTCAATGAAAACCAACAGTCAGGCTACTGCCGATACTCAGATGCCCGGAATGAAAACCATGATGTACATGATGCCTGTGATGTTTATGCTGATACTGAATAATTTCTCCTCTGGTCTGACATATTACTACTTCCTTGCTAATATAATTACCCTTGGTCAGAATTATATTTTTAAGTTCTTTATTGATGAAGATGAAATACTAAAAAAGTTAAATGCTAAAAAAAGTAAAACTGCTCCCGCAAAATCAAAATTTCAGCAACGACTGGAAGATATGGCAAAACGAAAAGGATATAAGCCTCCGAAATAATTTATAATGATTTTGGGTCTTTAGCTATCATTTTAATACGATATCATCAATAATATTCCCGCCAGCTTTTTCATTCAGCCTTTTTGTTAACTGATCCCTAATCAGGTTCAGCTCAACCTTTACAATGGATGAACTTACAGAGACATATAGTTTCCTGTTTTTAACATATAAATTCCGTGTATATTTTCCCACTGATTTACCAAGCAGATCTTCCCAGCCCCTTATAAGTTTGTTTTCAGCAATTTTTTTATCTGCACCATATTTTTTCATCAGAAGTTCAATGAGATCTTTAATACTGCTGGTTTCACTTCTTCTCATTTTAATTCCTCGATTTTCTGGTTAGTATGAATAATAAACACCTTATGTTCGGAACGGATACGTTCAAGTATCTTTTTCAAATGTTCACGATTAGTGTCGGTAATAAATATCTGCCCGAAATTGTCATTAGCCACAAGCTTGATTATTTGTTCAACCCTGAACATGTCAAACTTATCAAAAATATCATCCAGTAATAAAATGGGAGTTTTCCCTGTTATATTTTTTATAAATCCGAATTTTGCCAGCTTAAGTGCTACCTGGTATGTTTTCTGCTGTCCCTGTGAACCGGTTTTTTTTAAAGAATGATCGCCAAGTTTCATTAAGAGATCATCTTTATGAATTCCTGCTGTGGTAAACTGATATAGAAGATCTTTCCTCAAAGATCTTGTAATAATATCCCTCATATCATTGCTGAATAACTGACTTTCATATATAAGATGCGCTTTTTCCCTGTCAGATGAAATGTAACTATAATATTCACTGAATAAGGGTTGGACTTTTTCTATAAAATCCATGCGGGTCATATATATTTTTTCACCGTACTTAATTAATTGTTCATCCCATATTCCCAGCATATCTTTATCATACCCGGGAGTATTGCCCAGGTCTTTTAACAAACGGTTCCTCTGCGAAAGAGCACGGTTATACATCAATAAGTTTTCCAGATAGCTCCTGTCGTATTGAGCAATTACGCTATTAATGAAACGTCTGCGATCCTCTCCTCCTCCCGTTATCAGATTACTGTCGGACGGGGAGATCATGACCAGCGGGAACAATCCGATATGATCCGATAATCTTTCATATTCTTTCTTATTCCTTTTGAATATTTTTCTTTTGTTTCGTTGAATACCACAGTAAACTGTATCCTCTGATTCTCCTTCTGTAAACGTTCCTTGTATAACTGAAAAATCAGATGAATAAGTAATATTTTGACTATCAATGGAATTAAAGTAACTTTTGCATAAAGATAAATAATGAATTGCGTCAAGGAGGTTTGTTTTCCCTACACCATTATCTCCAACAAAACAATTCACTTTTTCGCTGAATTGCAATTCATTTTCCCGGTAATTTTTAAAATTAATGATTGATAAATTTTTGAGATACATAACACAAACCGTAATGTTCATCTCAAAGGTAAAAAAACTAAAGCAAGGTACTTCCTGTTGAGGCCTTTTTTCTTTGATTGAAATGCTGAATTTTAATAAAAAGCATTACATTTGCGGTTGTTTTAAATAAAAAGGAAAAATAATGTCCAAGAAGATAAAACAGAAACAGGCTGACACCGGTTTTGAGGGTATAGAACAGGTATTAACCAGATCGGAACAATTTATTGAAGATAATCAGAAAAGACTTACTCAGATTGTCATTGGATTAGTAATATTGGTATTAATTGTTATTTCTGCCCGTAAATTTTATTTTACACCTTTAGCCGAAGATGCTGCAAGGGATATGTTCATGGCGGAAAAATTTTTTGAAAAAGATTCTTTTAACCTAGCATTGAACGGGTATGGTACATATCCTGGTTTCCTGCAGATAATTGAAGATTATAGTATTACCAAAACAGCAAATCTGGCTAAATATTATGCAGGCGTTTGTTACCTGCATCTTGAAGATTATGACAATGCTTTGACTTATCTTAATAAGTTCCGTACAAAAGATCCTCTCGTAGGTTCTGCATGGTGCAGCGCATTGGGGGATGCTTATGCAGAACTTGAATTGTATGAACAGGCGATAAAAACTTATATGCGTGGTGCCGACAAATTCGCAAATAATTTTACCACACCGATCCTCCTTCAGAAAACCGGTATAGTATATGAAGAACTGGGAGATTATCAGAACGCTCTTGAAACCTATAGAAAAATAGAATATAAATATCCTGATTCCCCGGAAGGAAGAGATATCCGTAAATATATCTCCAGGGCTGAGATTATGCTGGGAAGTAATAATTAATTACTTCAGAATGGCTACTGAATTTCAAAATCTTTCCTCATTTGATCCGGAAAAATTACCGGATGCTTCAAACATGAGTTTCGGGATAGTAGTTTCCGAATGGAATAATGAGATCACAGGTGCTTTACTTAAAGCTGCAGTAAATACCCTGAAGAAACAAAATGTCAGAGAATCAAATATTTATATTCACTACGTTCCAGGTAGTTTTGAGTTACCTCTGGCAGCTCAGCTTTTAGCTGATTCTATTAAGCCCGATGCAATAATCTGCCTGGGTTGCATAATACAAGGGGAAACAAGACATTTTGACTTTATCTGCCAGGGTGTAACACAGGGACTTGTGGATCTGAACCTAAAGTATAATAAGCCTTTTATCTTTGGTGTTCTTACAACATTAACTCTCGGACAGGCTAAAGAAAGAGCAGGTGGCAAATACGGTAATAAAGGTGATGAAGCCGCTGCAACAGCAATAAAAATGGTCGCTTTACAACGTGAACTTAATTCAGGTTCATAATCTGATTTTTATATTCCACAATGATGATTTCCTGGAGATATCTTGATATTGGCACAGTAGATTATAAAAAAGCATGGGATATCCAGGAATCTTATCATTATGAAATTGTAAAGTATAAGATTCATAACCTGGTCAATCAGCCCGCTAATCTGATAATCTTTTGCGAACACCCCCATGTCTTTACCCTGGGGAAAAGCGGGGATGACTTCAATTTGCTTATCGGGGAGGATAACCTTTCCAGGATAGGGGCATCTTTCTATAAAACTAACAGGGGAGGGGATATCACCTATCATGGACCCGGACAAATAGTTGTTTATCCAATACTGGATCTCGAAACCTCTAAACTGGGAATTAAAAAATATATTTACTTACTGGAACAATCCATTATTGATGCTCTGCAGGATTATAATCTTAAAACAGAGAGATATCATGGTGCTACCGGTGTCTGGATGGACGCCGGCAAACCAGAACATATAAGAAAAATATGCGCAATAGGAGTCCGCGTGAGCAGAGCAGTCAGTATGCACGGTTTTGCCCTGAATGTAAATACAGATCTTAATTATTTTTCGTATATTAATCCCTGTGGATTCAGTAATCACAGAGTTACATCCATGGAAAAGGAGCTGGGAAAAAAAATAAACATGGCAGATGTAAAAGAGGTATTACTGCATAGTTTATCCGAAAAGTTCAGTGTTAATATAGAAAAGTTCGAAGGGAAGATTGCTGGTTGTTATTTTGCTTAAAAGAGTCTTTATAATTTGTTATCTTTTACTTCTTTTACCATTTTCTCCAGTTTCTTATATAAATCCTTACTTACCGGTACCAGAGGTAAACGCAGGTAATTGGATGAAATATCAAGTATCTCAAGAACTGCCTTAACTCCCGAAGGACTGCCTTCTGCAAATATTGCTTCAATGAAAGGAAGGAATTTATAATGTATCTTTTTTGCTTCTTCCATTTTGCCGTTTAAAGCATATTTTACCATAGTGGAAATTTCAGCAGGAAAAGCATTGGCAATTACAGAGATAACACCCATTCCTCCTAACGCAATAATAGGTAAAGTCAATGCATCATCTCCGGAAATAACCTTGAAAGTTACCGGCTTATCTTTAATTATATTCATTATCTGGCTTAAATTACCAGATGCTTCCTTAATGGCAATTATCTGCCTGAAATCTTTTGCCAGTTTAATAGTTGTTTCAGCACTTATATTTGATCCAGTCCTTCCGGGAACATTATAAATAATTACCGGCACAGGACTGGCTTCGGCAATGGCTTTATAATGCTGTAATAAACCATTCTGATTAGGTTTATTATAATATGGTGAGACACTCAAAATAGCATCTATACCCGTAAAATCTGTTTCATTTATGTTATCTATAACTGCTTGTGTATGATTACCGCCAATACCAACTATTACTGGTACTTTTTTATCAGCTAATTCAACAACAAAACTCACCACTGCGTTTTTCTCATCTTTACTCAATACAGGAGTTTCACCTGTTGTGCCTAATACAACAAGATAATTTATACCATTATTAATCAGGTAGTTAACATGAGCTCCGAGAGATTTAAAATCAACACTTCCATCCTTTCTGAAAGGTGTTGTTATAGCCACACCTGTTCCCGTGAATTTTTTTTCAGGCATAATTATTAATGTTATTTAGCAGTTAATAAATATTTTTCTTTAAAGTTCTTTTATCAGTTGGTACATTAACCGGATTGTTAAGAAGGGTAACATAATGCTTAATCTGATCTATTAAATAATCAATTGCTGTATCTTCCCCTATATTGATCATCAGGTCATGATCATTTTGATTTTCTCCAAACCTGCCTACTTTAAAGCTTGATGATGAGAGACAATTTAAATACTGCAGGGGAAAATATTCCTTTAGGCTCAGATCAATTAAAATATCAAATTTCTTTTCAAGAAATGGTGTACTTATATATTTTTTAGGACGAAACACAATATCTGTATCTTTCTTGTTAAACACAGTTGTATTCCTCCAAAAAATTATTTCACCCGGAATTTCATCCGCATCAATATATCCAAGCATAAATGTTTCTTTATCAAGAGATTCCAAATATTGTCTGAACTTTTTTATATATCGGATATTCTCAGTACATGACCCCTCGAAAATAATGCAAATTTTTTGTGCCGTACTAAAATTATGTACGATTTTGCTCCGGGTAATTCTCCTGCTTTTTTTTTCCAGAGAACGTTTTCCCAGTTTCAGGCGTATGTTATAAAATAATTTCACCCTGCAATATTACAAAAAGTTAGGGATTCAGCATATTGTAAATCGTAATTTCTACGTTTCGGAGGAGGCTCATATTTTTTAGTAATAAATATTTCCCGGGATCCTTTTATCATCTGATCATTTCCAGGAATTCCTCTTCGCTGATTATTTTTATCTGTAATTTTTCAGCTTTTTTCAGTTTTTCCGGTCCCATATTCATGCCTGCAAGCAAGAAATCAGTGTTTGAAGTGACTGAGGAAAGTATTCTGCCTCCATGGATTTCAATAAGCTTTTTCATTTCATCCCTGGAATACTTTGAATATGTTCCTGAAATAACAAAACTTTTACCATTTAATTTATGAGACTCCCTTTTGCTACTTTCTTCATCCAATTTCATGCGGAGTCCTGCTTCTTTCAGTTTATTTATAATTTCAATGTTTTCAGGACTATTAAAATATGAAATAATACTTTTTGCTATCCTTTCACCAATTTCATTGACTTCAGTTAATTCATCGAAAGTGGCATTTGCCAGTGCATCAATCGATATAAAATAGTTCGCAAGTTTTTTGGCAACAGTCTCTCCTACATATCTTATTCCCAGTGCGAATAATACTCTGCTGAAAGGGACTTTCTTTGAGTCTTCTATACTTCTAAGCAGATTGTTAGCTGATTTTTCAGCAAACCGTTCAAGCATTACAAGTTGTATAAATTCCAGTTTATAAAGGTCTGTAACATCTTTTATGAGTTTGTGTCTGAACAGTTGATCAATAGTTGCTTCTGCAGCATTGATGTCCATTGCTTTACGACTAATAAAATGTTCTATCCTGCCTTTGATCTGCGGAGGGCATCCATTTATATTAGGACAGTAATGTGCAGCTTCATCCTGGTTTCGTTGAAGAACAGAGCCACATTCAGGACAATGAGTAATAAAACGGATTTCTTTAGCTTCAGGTTTTCTGAGTTTAGTATCCACACCGGTAATTTTAGGTATAATCTCTCCTCCTTTTTCCACAAAAACTGTATCATCTTCATGGATATCAAGTAAAGCCATCTGATCGGCATTGTGCAGGCTGGCACGTTTTACTACTGTCCCTGCAAGCTGCACTGGTGCAAGGTTTGCCACCGGTGTGACAGCTCCTGTCCTCCCAACCTGAAATGATATACTTTTTAGTTTCGTAGACGCTTGTTCTGCTTTGTATTTATAAGCTATTGCCCAACGTGGAATTTTTGCTGTGTAACCAAGCCTTCTTTGCTGCTCAAGAGAGTTGACTTTAACAACTATCCCGTCAGTATTATATAAGAGTTTTTTTCTCTCAGTTTCCCATTTGTCAATAAAATAATATACTTCCTGAAGTGATGATGCAGGCTGAAGTACATCAGGGATCTTAAATCCCCACTCTTTTGCTTTTAACAGGTTCTGATAATGAGTATTGTATGGTAGACCTTCCCCTGCAAGAAAATATAAAAAACAATCCAGTGGACGTTTTGCAACAAGCTTCGAATCCTGGAGCTTCAATGTCCCTGCTGCAGCATTTCTGGGATTGGCGAATAAAACCTCTCCTGCCTCCTCACGTTCCCTGTTCATTTTATCAAATTTATCAGCAGGAATGAATATTTCACCACGAATTTCAAATGTTTCCGGGAAACCAGTTCCTCTTAACTTCAAGGGAATACTACGGATAGTTTTTACATTGAAAGTAACATCATCACCTTTCTCACCGTCACCCCTTGTTACAGCCCTGATTAATTTTCCTCCGATATAAGTGAGACTTATGGCAACACCATCATACTTGAGCTCACAAATATACTCAAAGGGTTCATTTATTAACTTCTTTACCCTGTTGTCAAATTCGGCAAGCTCTTCTCTTGAATAACTGTTCTCAAGTGACAACATAGGATATTTGTGGTATACCTGGGTAAATTCACCGGTTAAATCACTTCCTACTCTCAGGGATGGACTGAATTCATCATGAAACTCAGGATTTTCCTTTTCCAGCTTTGTTAACTCAGACATGAAATTATCGTAATCAAAATCAGATATCTGAGGCTGTGCTTTTACATAATACAGGTAATTATGTTCATCCAGCATTTTCCGGAGATATTCAATTCTTTCTTTTATTGCCTTCTTTTCCATAAAAATATTTAACACGGATGACCAAAGATAGTAAAAATGAAGGGAGAGAAAACAGAATATAAATAATGGTTTATGATAATTTTTTACATATCTTTGCATCAACGGTTTTTCAGGGAAAAGCTAAATAAAACCTTAATTTTTTGAATTTCAAAATATCTTCTGATATTTCATTTTTATCCTGGTTTATTCTTATTTTTCCTGAAACGAAGAGGGAAACAGGCGTGAATCCTGTACAGTGCCCGCTGCTGTGATCCTCATTATGATTTTATATCAACTTTTGCCACTGTTACCCACTATGAAAATACAAAGGTGGGTGTCCTAATAAAAAAGGATGAAATTCTCTTCACTTAAGTTAAGGAGGATAATCCTCCTCCAGGTAAGTTGCGGAGGATAAAATGGGAAGGCTGATATGAAGAGGAAAGTCAGAAGACCTGCCGTGAATGATCAATTATCAAAGCTTTCGGGAATAAAAGCGAAGAGGAATGTCACTAATAAGTTCCATCCTGCTATAGTGATAAAATCCCGTCTCATTTTACTCCTGTTGCTTAGATTATTGATTGATAAACAGTCATTTAATTTAATTATTAACATCAATTTTTTATTATGAGAAACAGTCTTTATTTCATTGCAGTATGCTTTAGTGTTTTATTCTTTTCATGTGAAAAGGATAAGATACCAACTGACTTTATTGATTTTGAAGAATTTGATCTGGGTAACGAGGGTTTCTGGAATGGTTCCGATTTATCAGGCGGTTTTACAACAGGAAATGCATTCTTCAGGAATATATATAGTACTGAATATCAAAGCTGGTATGGTTTTTCCGTTTCCAATCATACCGATGACACAACTCCCGGATATGAAAACCAGTACAGCAGTATCGCGGGATCAGGTGCGGATGAATCAGAAAAATATGCCGTACTATATTCTTTCTCTGCCGATACTATCAGCTTTATTGTTCCCCGGAAAGTGAAAAATATTGCTTTATGTAACTCTACTTATGCATACTATTCAATGAAAGACGGAGACTCATTTACAGAGAAATTCGGAGGTGCAGATGGTACACAGACTGATTTTTTTGAATGTATAATTGAGGGTGTGAATGAGGAGGGTGCAAGTACCGGAACTTTTACTATCACATTGGCAAGTTTTAATCAGGAAGGAAAACCGGATTTTATAGGTAATGTCTGGACAGATATCGACCTTTCCCCGCTGGGATTTATTAAATACCTAATTTTTTCCTTTGATTCATCCCGTAAAAATGATTTTGGGATCCTTACACCTACATATATCTGTATTGATAATATTAAAGGAGAATTAATGGAATAAACGGACTATTGGAATTTTGTATATTTTTGTATGGCTGTCTGTGACTGTTTTACAGAACCTAATGTTAATATAATACTTCGTTATTGTTTTATAATATATTGATTTTAAGCATTTTATTAATTGAACTAATTATTGCGCATGTTATTAGTAATCAGCATTTTGCGCCTTTGCGCCATTGCGTTTTATTTTAATTTAACGAAATATTGTTTATCAATAGTTCGTTAAACTTTTAGGCGGCAATAGTGCCGTAATATATAAGTTCTTTGACATAATTTTGATTTTTGATAGAGTATGGGTAAATACCGAACACGTCAAAAAATCGATTCAACAGTAACATG